>Ga0209042_1000287_pt1 | contig 59393 bp, 79 predicted proteins | sample SaaInlV_200m_DNA_6_FD_184649 | JGI IMG/M metagenome (GOLD analysis project Ga0209042, IMG submission 184649) | Marine microbial communities from expanding oxygen minimum zones in the Saanich Inlet - SI037_S2LV_200m_DNA (SPAdes) (version 2) | ecosystem: Environmental > Aquatic > Marine >... | reverse complement strand
TAAAAAACATCAGTGTACTTGATAATATTTTAATTGGTGCATTACCTAGATTAAATGCAATACAATCATTACTAAAACAATTTCCTGAACATGAAATTCAAGAAGCAAAAAAGATTTTAAAATTAGTCGGATTATCTGGAAAAGAATCAAGAAAAGCATACATGTTAAGTGGTGGAGAAAAAAGAAGAGTTGCAATAGCTAGAGCATTAATGCAAAAACCTACAATACTATTAGCTGATGAAATAGTTTCTGAATTAGATCATGTTACTGCTAGAGAAATTATGGATTTAATTTTAGATGCTCAAAAGAAAATGAATCTTACTGCCATTATGGTACATCATGATATGCAACTTGCATTAGAATATGCAAATCGTGTTGCTGTAATTAAAGAGGGTCAGAAAATTTTAGAAATAGGTGTTGAGGGGGATACAATAGTTGATTTTCAAACAGGTGATATGAGTATAGAAGAAATTATGGAGATGCACAATACTGACCCCAAAGAATAACATTACAATTGGAATAATTGTGGCTTTGTTGATAGTTGCATCTTATAATGTAGATGCCAATCCTGTTGATTTTGCTGAAGGAATACCTAATTTGGGAACTATAATTTCTGAAATATTTGTATTTGAATCAATTGTTGAGGATCTAAAGTATATTCCAACTGCATTATGGGCAATGTTTGAAACTCTTCAAATGGCATTTATTGGAACTGTGATAGGTGTTGTAATTGGTTTACCTTTGAGCATGCTTGCTGCACGAAATCTAAATAACAAATTTGTTTATGCTCCTGTGCGTGCCCTTTTAGCTGTTATCCGTACATTTCCGTCTATTTTATGGGCATTACTGTTTGTAATTATGGTCGGATTAGGACCATATGCTGGAGTTTTGGCAATTGTCATGTATACAATTGGATTTGTTACAAAATTACAATACGAGTCAATTGAAACAATTGATTCTGATCCTATGGATGCTGTAAGTTCAATTGGCATTTCAAAATTCCAGTTAATTCGATATGTTGTACTTCCTGAATCTGCTTCACATTTACTTGGTCAAATTCTTTACATGTTTGATTACAACGTACGTCAAACTAGCATTTTAGGAATTGTTGGTGCTGGTGGAATTGGATTTTTTATTATTAATTATATTAAATTCTTTGAGTATGGAAAAGCTGCAATTTTCATGGTAATTGTTTTGATTACAGTGTTGGTAATAGATTGGGCCAGTGTCAAAATACGAGACAAATACATCATTAAATCTCAACACGGAATGGAAGTTCCATCAAAATAATTTAGTAACTAAAAAAATAATTTAATCTTTTTTTGAATTTGGTGCAATTTGATTACAACTTCCACAACCATTTTTTCTAGTACCAAACCAAATTAATGCAGATGGTAATAGCAAATAAAGAAACATTGCATTTTCAAATCCAAACAATTCTTTATTTTCAAAAATAATTCCATATGCAATGATAGATGCAGATATGATTAAAGATACTCCAGATATTTTATTTATTTTATCTTTTAGTGGCATGAAAATTTTCTCTTTATGTGGTAATTTTATCAAGTTGATTTGATTGGACAGCTGTCTTGATTTCCCTTGCAATTCTTTTACCCATACTCATATTTTCATTAAACAATAGTGAGTAATACGGGGAGCCATCCATGTAGATATTACTTCCTGCTACAATTCTTGCTGAAAACTCAAATGATTTAAACTGAGCATTTTCATCATACACCCCTTCTATACAAAATGGCCCATTCATGCCAGGTGATACAATTCTTTTTGATGCCTCTACAAAATTCTCACCCATTTCATAAACTTGCTCTAATAATGATTCTCGTAATACAAGTGGGCTATTTCCAATCACGTTAAATGATGGAACTTTAGTTAACTTTAGCTGTTGTTCTGCTGGGATTCTTGCCAACCCTTCAATGTCTGATTCATGTCTTTGATCAACTCCAAAAAATTCCAACTCTTCTTTTAACGGAGAATAAAAGAATTGTAAATATGCTAAAACACCTGCTGCATATTCTTGAATGTATAGTGTTTCATCTTCAGACAAAACGCCTTCAGAAATTAGTTGTTCTCTTTTTGTATGGTATTGTTCAGGACTTGCTGCCATAAAGTACCCCTTACCACCAGCTGCTCCTTGCCTTTTTACAATTACCATTTTATCAATATCTTTAGGATCAGAAATTGGTGCAGGCATTGGCAAACTGGCTTCTCGCATTAGTTTCTCTTTCATTTCTCTGTCTGACTCCCAACGTAAAATCCATTTATTTCCAAAAACTGGAGTTTTAATTGATTCAATTTCCTCAGAACTCATTTGTGCAATTAAAGTACCGTGTGGAATGAGTACTGCATTATTTTGCTCCAAGATGGATTGACATTTTTGGTCTAAGACCTCTTTGAAGGAATCTACAATGATTAATTCATCAATAAATGGAAATCTTTTGTATAATTTTTCTCGTTTTTTCTCACATACTAGAATTGTTTTGAGTCCTTCGTCTTTTGCACCTTTTAAAACCTGTAAAGAACAATGAGAACCTAATGTTGCAACTGCTACCATGATGATTGTGATTATTTTCTGTACTTTATGAATTATTCTTACAGTAATTTGCTGTACAATTAGGTAAAAGTGGTTATTTTGCAGTTTTTGTCCGTTTAAGGTTTGTGGATGAATAATTGTGTGAAAAACTGTAGCAAATGTTTTATGCAAATAGAATTCGTTTTGTGCAAATAAACCAAAATTTGTGCAAATAGAATCATTTTTGTGCAAATAGATGTGCATTTGTGCAAATAGAATTACAAAAAGTAAATACGCATGCGTATTTTAAGTAGAATTATGCTAAAAACTCGAGCTAGATGTCTATGTTGCAGTACACGTTTGAACAAAAATGCACTAAATTGAGATATTACTTGATAGAGATGTAATAGTATGAACTTGAATGGTATTGAGAATTGGTGTGACATTACGGAATGAACAATATCCGCAACTCTATGTTTACTGACGATTATCATACCTATGGGATAAAAAAGAACTAACTATACAACAATAACGCCAATATCCCATAAAATGCAACCACGGATACACCGACAATTATTCCTCCAAGTATGGGTTTTTTCACAATATTTTTTTGAAAATTATGGATTTAAAGATTGATGATCTTATGAATCAAAAAAGATTTTAGAAATTCATTGAATATTACAAATTACAATCAAAATAAAATCCAGAAATGATGTAAATTAAAAAACATCTTGATCTGCACATTTTCAGTCACAAGATTTTGTATTCTTGTGAATATGTAATGATTTAGTTAATGTTTGTAATATTTTATTTTACAAAATTAAATTAACTTTAGTATTGATGTAGAATTATTTTTTATCACGTAGACAAAAACAATATTCTGTTTACAGTTCATGTAGATTTACAATAATTCGAGTTAAAGATAATTCTAAATCATCCTGAATTACAAGCAACAAACCTGAATTTTTTCCAACATTTTTACAAACCCCACTAAAACTTTGGTGATTTTGAATTGAACATCCTTCTTGAATGTAATGCGTAAAGGAATCTGCGGATAGATAATTTTGTAATTCATTATTTGATGAAACAAAGTAGGCATCAAAAGAGAGACGTTCGTTATTAGATGTAATTGCATATTCGTATGAAGTGACATCTTTAGATGTGCAAATCGGAATAAATTGAACATATTCTGATTGGATTAATTCATTTTGTGAACTTGTAATATTTGGAACAATTGAGATGTATGGATTATCATTTAGTTGAGTCCCCTTCATTAATTCAATCTGATTACGAACACTATCTATTGCATATCTGTATGATATTGGATTCCAACTTGATTTACAGTCACTAAATTCATGTTTTAATTCTACAAAGAATTTTCCATTTTGAGATTGTAGTTGATTTGAATTGTAAGCAATTAAACCAGAAATATCATCAGGGTTATGATTATACAAAGTAGAATTAAAATTTGACCACACATTAGTTACATCAAATATGATATTAGATGGGTAGCTATTCCATTCTGGTTGTAAATGAACATAAATGGAATATTTGTTAATGTCTTGTTCATAAGATGAAGCCAAGATAAGGTGACCAAATAACGCATTTGATAAAACTATTCCAAACACAAGAATGGGAATTGCTACATATAGAATAGTTTTCAACTTGTTTTAACTCCATACTTTTTAAAATAACTGTTTGTTAAATTATCAATTAACATCATTTACAACCACAAGTGAAATTTTTGGATACTGTAATTCATTTGAATATCCCATCTGAGAAACTATTTCACTAGAGTATTTCCACGCAACTTTTTTTGTCTCTACATCATCTAGTTTATCCAACCCTGAAACATTCAAAGTTTGAAGTGTCAGTTTTGGCTCATTTACTGCCCTCTCCATAATTCTTTGAGCAATGACTAATTTTTCTGAATCATTCCAGTATTTACCCATCTTGTATCGTCCTGTCATTGAATTTACAGAAATCTTGATCATTCCAACTCCTCTCATCATTGGCATATCTGGAGTTAATTTTTCATATCCTCCTTCTGGTTGATATTTTTGCATCATATCATTTAGGATATCGCATTTTAGTTGTACATTATCCATTAAACTTGCAGTTCCTTTAATCACCACACTGACATACAAAGTGTCAGTTTTTGATGCATCTTCTTTTGGCTCAAAAAAGTAAGATGGTAAAAATGCCAGTTCCTTTGATACCTCAAATCCACATTTTTCATTATGTGAAATATTTTCATATTTTTCACCTCTTGGGAATCCGTGGAGGTAAATGAAATCATCATAGTATACAAAATTCATTGGCGTAACAAATGGAAATCCTTGAGAATCTATTGTGCTAAAATGTCCCGTATGTTCAGTATTTAGAAATTGTATAATCTTTTCTTTGGAGTGAATCTTTGATTTTTCACCAAAATTCATAATTTAAGTAAATTATTAGACTAATTATGTTATATCAAAAAAAATACATCAAAGATGATTTAATCACAAAATTGATACTTTCATCTTAGAAAATACAATCTACGTTTAATATCGATTAATCTAAATCAAAATAATGAAAAATATTTTTCTGTTAACTATCCTTTTAGTAATTATCCCTATCAGTACAGCTTATGCCCAAAATGCAGGTGTTGATGTGGATGGAACGTGGTATTTAGGAGAGGGTCTTAAAGATGGAGATTATTTTGAATACACTTTATGTGAGATTGATCTTAATGGATGCTTACCAATTGAATTAAAAATTTGGATTAAAGGTGAAATACAAAATGTAAGTGAAACACTATGGGATGCACAAATCCTAGTAATTGATGCAGATAAAACAATCAAGGGTTCATGGGGTTTGGGGAAAACGGTACCAACGCCAATAATATTTGATGATGATTTATCAGAGTATGCAGCTGCATTCAAGTCATCAATTGCATGGATTTCATCTTTTGCCACATCAAATGAACAAGATAGAATTCATGGACCGCAAGAATTTAGAGCAGCATCATGGGGATCATTGGGTCCAGTTGGGGGTGGATTGGAATCAAATCTAACTCCAAGTAAAGTAGAATCAATTACCGTTGCAGGTAAAACCACTGATGCTGTAGTAGTTGGATGGTACAATGATAATGATAATGAAATATGGTTAGTGGATAATTTTCCATTTCCCGTACAGGCATTAACTTTTGCAGGAATTAATTCAGATACTGCTCCTGTAATGTTTGAATTTAATTTAACACAGTACAAAGAAAATGTAACTGTAGACCCATTTAGTGACATTAAGGAAACAGTTCAAAAATCAGAATTACTAAAGTGTGAAAAAGAATTTTTTGATTACACCAGTAAGAGAATACCTACAAACACGTATTCTATGATAATTCAATACAATTATTCTCCAACATCTCCAGTTGAAGGATGTGAAATTGATTGGAAAATTAATTTCTATAGTAAATACAATGACACCGAAATATTAGATCAAGTCAATTATGATATTTGGGTAGTGGATGAAAATAACAATAAACTATACTCTTATGCTGAAAGTATAGGTAAAGAGAAACTGTACCATGAGTTTGGCCAAGTAGAACACCGATTATCCTTAGAGCATGGAGCAGGATTAATCAGATATGCAATATTTGTGCATGGTTTAGGGCCCGAACAACAGGTGGATAATACCCAAGGTGGATATGCCATTATTGAAGTAGAGGTTGAAAAAAATCCATTACTCCAAGATAGTGTCATACCACAAGTACCAAAAATTCCATCTTGGATTAAAAATAACGCTGGATGGTGGGCAGATGGTACTATTGATGATGATTCTTTTGTTTCAGGGATTGAATATTTAATTAAAGAAAATATTCTTCATATCTCTTCTAATTTTGTAGAATCAACTTCAGATGAAATCCCATCTTGGATTAAAAATAACGCTGGATGGTGGGCAGATGGTACTATTGATGATGATTCTTTTGTTTCAGGGATTGAATATTTGGTAAATAATGGAATCATTTCTGTAAATTAAATTCTAAAAATATTTGATATTTTTCAACATTATGTCCAAATACCCCTCATACTTGGCTTGCACACTCCAAACTCAGAGAGATTTTCAGAATTTGATAATTCAGTTAGTGTGATATTGATACGGTTTTTTGTTTGTGAGTCTAGTTTTTTGTATTGTTTTAGAAATATTGCTTGTTTGCTTTGATATAATATTTCATAAACCATTTCAAAAAATGAATTTCATCTTTTTTCAACTGTGATTTCTCAAGAGATTTGAAGTATGCCCTTTTCTCACTATTTTTAATTAATAACAATGGACAGTCATAATACCATAGAATGTAGTTCATTATCAATCTGGAAATCCTACCATTTCCATCACCAAATGGATGAATTGAAACAAATTTGTAATGTGCAAGAGCCGCTAGCTTAACATAATTTATTTTATTATCTTTTTTTAACCAAGAAAAAAATTCTTGGAGATTTTTTGAAATTTCAGGTACTGCTACAAATTCTATTTTATCATTGGTACTAATTCCCACATTATATGATCTGATATTGCCTGCTTCACCAATTTTTGTCTGATCAAAAATTTCTTTGTGCCATGATAACATTATTTTTTTTGTAATGAATTGTTTTTTTGATGTAACCAATTTCATAAACAAGTCATAGTGTTTTTTTGTCTCCATAACATCAATTTGTGATTTTTTTGCAGGAGTGACTCCATGTATTAGTAAATCCTTGGTATCTGATTCGGTAAGATTGGAACCTTCAATTCTTTGTGTGTTGTATGTAAATGAAATTCCAAAAGTTTCAAATTCTTTTAGTTTGATGGATGCTGGTTTTTTCTTTGACTCTTTTTTATAATTCACAGATATTATTTTTATTTTCTCATTCCATTCTTCATCATAAAATTCTTCCAAAAATTTCTTTTTGACATCATCAATATTTTTAGGAATTACTAATCCCAAATATTTTTCTTTTTGTCTGTTTCCGGTGGAGTGTTTCAAATAGAGGTATTTTTTGCCATTTTTCTCTCTGATCACTATGGATACCATACTTTTAGTACCCACTGTCTTTTAATAAATATTAGTTATTTTATAGAAATAAAGTGGGGAATTAAGCACGATTAGAATAAACCCTTGTTTTAATAATTATTGTTAATTTTGTTTTCATTACACTGAATACATCTGTATAATTTCAGTAAGTACTTTATTCCAAAACTAATTCTATCATCAAATAACTTATCAGTAAAACTAAATTTAATTTTCAAAAATTTCTCATTGATTAAAAGATTCACAAGTTATTTGATATTTTTAAAGATCCATTAAAATTTAATGTATTGAACATAATTCAACATATAGTCTAAACTGCAGATTTTGGAAATAATTCTTTTAATCCAGACATAGTTAATTGTGAAGAAAGAGGCACTCCAAATACACTCGTTTCCATCCATGCGTTTTTCAATTTTGTTAATTTTTCTTTGAATAAAATTTTCTGTTCTTTTGATAAATTAGGTTCTTTGTTTACTTGTAGGATTAATTCATCTATTTTAGTTTCAAAATTTTTAATGTTTATTTGTCCAATTTTGATTTGACTAAATGATTCAACATTTTTTGGGGCTTGTTTTTCAAAATTTGCCTTGATGTATGTGTCTCCAGGTAATGTAATGGAGTATGTTTCATTATTTGATGAATCTCTATCTAAAATGAGTTGATCTTTTTTCAATAAACTAATTGAATCTAAAACCATTTCAGAGTTACAACCAGTTAGTCTACTCAAATTATCTAAAGAATAATTATCAATATACAAAAAACTTAGAATTTGTTTTTTTAAATTATGATTCCAAAATAAATCGTTTCCTAGTTTCTTTATCATGTGTCCTGAACCAAACACTGCAGGTAATGATTCAATTAATTTACCCTCCTCTAAATAACGAAGTTTTACCTCCAATTCTTTATTGTTAGTTAGTTTTGGATTATTTTTTCTAATATCTAGTTCTGTAAGATAATGAGTTTCAGTTTGTTTTAAAGTCCAAAGAATTTCAACATCTAATGTATCCATAAATCAGCACAAATTTAACCACTTTATTTGATTATCGTTGAATTTCATTTTTTTTACTTACCTTCATCTAATGTATCATATCCTTTAGAATTACTTAGATAATCTAGAAAAATAGGATTAATTTTGGGATTTGCAGACATGTATTCATACATTCCAACACCCATAGTGTGAAACATTTCAACAAATTGGGACCCATTTGCAATACCAATAGTAAACATGACTGGTATTGAAATTGCAAATTTATCAATAGATTCTTTTAAGGAAATTACATCTTTTGATTTGTTAAATTCTGCCAAAATATTCCATTGTTGTATTAATTCTAATTTTTTCTTTTCAAGTAAATCTATTCCTTGATTTGTTAATTCAGATAAATCATGAGATTTTAATTGTAATTTAACATAAATTTTTCTAATTTTTTCTTTTTCTTCTAAAGTTAGGGATTTGTTAATGTTTTTGGTGTATTGTGAGTACTCTACAGAGTTTAACCAGTTTTGTATTTTAGTTTGTAATTTTAAAGAAGGAGGTTTGTCCATTTTTTTCATCAAGTTACAATCAAAAAATTTTTCACAACTTACAACTAATTCTACAGGAGATACTTTGATCATTGTTTTTAAATCGGTATGGTGCATAGCTGCCAATACAATATAATCCAGAGAAGTTAGATTTTTAATAATTTTTTCACAACTATTGTTCTTATCATCTGGTTGAATCATAATTGTTATTTTTTCTCATTAGGTTTGGCATCATTACTAGTTCTACTTTTTGCAATTAACTCAATTTCCTCAACAATTTCTTCAGGTTCAATTAAATCTGAAATCTGTTGAAATATTTCAGTTTGATTTTTCATAAAATCTGCAATAACAGCATTATCTGTTTTGAATTCTTTTGATATTTTGATTGACTCCTCAAGATATTGTTTAGCTAACATTAGATTTTGAAGATGTTTTATTTTATTATCTGTCAATAAATAAAATCAAATTATCGTTTAGTTAAGTCTGACTCAAAAATCATATTTTAAAGAAATGTGACGTTATTTGCATTTTTTTCATTATCTCAATAATACTCAATTATCATAAAATTTGTCATTACTTGGATCATTAGTTGATGGTTAATTCTATTTTGGAATCAAAATTGTTTTTATAACAAACGAATTCTTTGAAAAATATGCAATATTTTCAAGCATTAAAACTGGGACAAAAAAGAGTTGCAACTGCAAGAGAATACCTCAATACCATTACAAATGGTAAAGCAATGCCTGCATTGGCCTTAATTCCTTCAAAAACCAATATTTCGCAGCCAGTAGGTGAAGAAAATCTGTATGCGTTTGTTGATGAATCTGCAGGTTTCATTTTGACTGATAATAGTGGATATATTCTTGCGCTAGTGGATAAATCTGGCTCTTCAAAAACAATAGTTCAAGGAGTAACAAAGTTACAAAAAGAAAATCTTGAAAAAATATTTGAAGCGGACAATATTCCAAAATTTGTAGGTAAAGTCATCCTTCCAGTATAGCGATAAAATTAAACGTAAAGCTTTAGTTATCATAGTGTTGAGAATAATAAAATGAGTAAATTTTCCCAAGAAATAGAAGTACAAGGTCACATTATCGATTCATCAATTTTAACTAAAATATTTGATCAAATAATGGACTTGAAAGGTGAATTTCAAGTAAAAGAAATAGACATTGGGAAAAAGAAAAAAGACCACTCTTATGCACGATTAGAAATTACTGGAAAAGATCAAACTCACTTAAACACAATTCTAAAAATGGTGTACCGTGAAGGAGCTGTTTCAAAATCTCAAAAAGAAATTACATTAAAAAAATCTCCAAAAAATTGTGTAATGCCAGATAATTTTTACAGTACTACAAACAATCAAACACAAATTTTCTATAAAGGAAAATGGATACAAGTTAAAAATACAATGATGGACAAGTGTATTGTTCTAAAAGGAAATAATGCATTTTGTGTTCCAGTTAGAGATATCAAAAAAGGTGATCAAATAATTGTAGGTGAAGAAGGAGTAAAAATTACCCCACCTGAACGTCCAAGAGAGGGTGCAAATGTATTTGAATTTATGAATAGTTCTAGCTCCAGTGAAAGACCAACACAACATATTGCAAAAAAAGTGGCAGATGATATTTACAATACAAAAAAGAAAGGTGGAAAAATTGTAATTGTTGGAGGCCCTGCAATTGTTCATACTGGAGCTGATGATGCAGTATCTGAATTAATTAGAGCAGGGTACATTGATGGAGTACTTGCAGGAAATGCCCTTGCAGTACACGATATTGAGTATGCTACTTTGGGAACTTCTTTGGGAATGAATGTACATGATGCTACTTTGGCATATCATGGACATCGAAATCATATGGATACCATTAATGCAGTATTCAAAGCAGGTTCTATTGCAAATATGGTAAAATCTAAAAAATTAACTAAAGGAATTATGTATGAATGTGTAAAAAATAAAGTTCCATTTGTATTGGCAGGATCAATTAGAGATGATGGTCCATTACCTGATGTAATTACAGATGTAGCAGTAGCACAACGAGAGTACAAAAAAGTTCTAAAAGATGCTAGTATGGTAATCATGATTTCAACAATGCTTCACTCTATTGCAACCGGAAATATGCTTCCAGCAACTGTTAAAGTGATTGTGATAGATATTAGCCAGCCAACAGTTACAAAATTAATGGATAGGGGTACATGGCAAGCATTAGGCATTGTTTCTGATGTTGGGGCATTTTTACCAATGGTTGCACAACAAATTAAGAAAAAGAAAAAATAATCGTTTGTCTTTTTTAGTAAATCAAATTATTTTAAAAACAGGGTTAATTTGGTATTTTTAGATTATTTTTCATTAACATTAATTCATCTACTGCATCTCTCTTGAGGGCCTCAAAGAATTTTTCAATCATTGTTAATCCTGCAACCACTTTAGGGGCGTTATTTTGTACAAATTCCGTTCTTTCTGAATGAGTTTTTGGAGTTTGTGCCAAATATGCATCATAAACTTTAGCGCCATCATAATCTACATATGCAATTCTTGCACTAAAGTCAGTTCTTTCTAAAACTAAACTATCCCCCCCAACTATTGCGGTGTGGTATGGGTGTACAATTAATGCCTCAGATAATTTTTGAGATGTAGTGATTTTTGCTTTGTGTAATTCTGGAGAGTATGCATTAAAATCAGCTAAAAGATAAAAGGTTGCCTCTGGTTTTGTGGCCTTAATTCCATCAATTGCAGTTAATGTATTGTAAGTATATTCTCCCATGATTTTGTGAATGTTTCTTGTAATTTTGAAATAATTATCCATTTCATGACTTATTTCAAAACCTGGAATGGCAGCATATTGAATTGGTGTAGATACTGCAGTGTATTCAGTTGCAAGAATTTTCTTGAATTGAGCTTTAAGATCAACTGCATGTTGAGGGAATATCACATATCCTAATCGATATCCGCCTGCAGCATGAGATTTTGATAATCCATTTGTTACAAAAGTTCCTTCAGGGTAAATTTTTCCCATACTGACAAATTTTGAGAAATCATATGTTGTTTGAGCATAAATTTCATCAGAAATTACTGTAATGTTTAATTCACGACAAACATCGGCAATTTCTTCTAATTCTAATTTGTTGTAAAGCATTCCAGTTGGGTTATGAGGATTATTTAGAATTAGAATTTTTTGTCTATCTTGTAATCGTAATGCTAAACGTTTAAGATCATTTGGAGCAATTTTTCCATTTGCACGAGAAGGTAGCATGTGGTAATTTTTCTTCAAAAATCTAATTTGTGGTAAATATCCTAACCATGCAGGAGTTGGTAAAATTACAGTTCCATGTAAAATCTCTAAGAGATTGAAAATTAACTCCTTAGTTCCAGGACCTACATAGATACGTTCAGGTGATACATCCATACCAAAATAATGTTTATTGTATTTTGAAATGGCATTTCTTAATTCTGGCACTCCTGGAACTGCGGCATATTGTCCCCTGTGTGCATTTTTGATTAATGCCTCTTGAATTAATCTAGGTACGGGAAATGGAGATTGACCAAATGCAAAACCATAGAATCCAAAACGGCATTCAGTATGAGTACAATCTGAGTGAAATTCCTGTAAAAACGTGTTTAATTTGAGATTCTCAGGCATCTCAATGTCTTCAACTTGTTGATCAACTATAAATCGCAATGTTTTGTGTTATGAAATTTTAATTATTAACCAAAAGTGAAAAAGAAGACATCAACAAGTTAGATTTTATCAACCTAATTTTTATGATTTATCTCATATTTTCTAAGAAATTGAATCAAGTTTTGTTATTTCATCTAAAACATTTGGATTTTCTAATGAGGAAATATCTCCCAAATCTTTTCCCAATAATTTTGATTTTAGTAATCTACGCATAATTTTTCCAGTACGTGTTTTTGGTAAGTCAGATAGTTGAAAAACATATTTGGGTTTTGCAATTTTTCCAATTTTTTGTGAGATATGATTAGACACATCTATTTCTAAACCTGAATCATTTTTGTTATCTGCAACAAAAAATACTACAATGGCCTCACCTGTAATTTCATCAGGAATTGCAACTGATGCTGCATCAGAGATTTTTACATGTGAAATTACAGTTTGTTCAATTTCTGCAGTACTCATTCTATGACCTGAAACATTAATTACATCATCTGTTCTTCCTTGCATGTACCAAAGATTATCCTTATCAACGTATACGTAATCTCCATGAAACCAAATATTTTCAAATTTAGACCAATAGGTTTCAAGATATCTAGAATCATCATAAAGTAAACTTCGAGTCATTGCAGGCCAAGAGTCTTTGATAACTAGATAACCATTTTTGTTTCGTACAGAATTTCCATCATCATCAATTACATCCAGATTCATTCCAGGAACGGGTACTCCAACAGTTGATGGTTTTAATTTCATTCCAGGAAATACAGATAACATTGCACCACCAATTTCTGTTCCCCCAGATAAATTCATGATTGGAATCTTTTTGTTACCAACTTTTTCAAACAACCACCACCATGAATCCTCATCAAGTGGTTCACCAGTAGTTGGAATATTTTTTATTTTATCTAGTGTAAATGATTTTAACGGTTCTGAATTATTTTTTTTAAAAAATCTTACAGCAGTTGGAGATATTCCAAAAATGGTTGCTTGGTATTTTGATAAAATCCTCCATGTTTGATCAATATCGGGATAATCCAGAGCACCATCATAAATTACAGCAGTAGCTCCTGCAATTAACAAGCCATAGACATTCCAAACCAATCCTGTAATCCAGCCAATATCTGCAGGCCAAAATAATACATCATTTTCGTGCGTATCAATTAGATATAATGCCTGATGTCCTGCAAAAACAGAAAATCCGCCATGAGTTTGAATCACGCCTTTGGGTTTACCGGTGGTGCCTGAAGTATACAAAATGAATAAGGGATCCTCTGATGCCAATATTTCCGTATCACATGTTTCACTTTGAGTAGATGTCAAATTTTCATAAAAAAGTAAATTTTCAGATTCAACATACTTGTCAATTCCCTTGTATGGAACAACAATTGTTTTTTCAACTCCTGTATCTTTAATTGCCATCTCTGCTGTTTGTTTTTGAGATATGGATTTACCTTTACGATAAAACCCATCTGAAATAAAAAGAACTTTAGATTTACAATCTTTTAATCGTGTGTGAAGAGAATCTGTACTATATCCTGAAAAGATAACTGTTTGAATGGCACCAATTTTTGCAGATGCCAATATTGCAAGAATAGCTTCTTCAATCATTGGTAAATAAATTGAAACTACATCCCCCTTTTTTACTCCAATTGATTTTAAAGCATTAGCAAGTTTTGAAACTTTAGAATTTAATTCAAAATAAGTAAGTTGAGATGTTACTTTATCCTCAGATACAAAGTGATATGCAATTTTGTCAGGATTTTTTTTTGAAAATTTTTCAACTGATGAAAGATAGATGTTAGTATCGCCATTTACAAACCATTTTGATTTTGCAATTCCTTGAGAATCATCTTTTGCAACAGTGTATGGCATATCCCAAACAATTCCCACATCTTTTTCAACTGCTCTCCAAAACCATTCAGGATCATCTTTTGCTTTTTTTGATAATTCATCTAATGATGAAATGTTTAGTTTTTGCATAAATTTGAAAATGTTTGATTCTGTAAGTTGTTTCTCAGTTGGAATAAATTCAAAATCAGACAAGATTCAGTTTTTAACATTAGAAACAGGTCTAAAAAGATTTTACTAAATTAAGAAATATCAATTCCAAGACGTCTAGCACATGCTATTGCAGATTTTACATCATCTTCAGTTATACCATTTTTTTGAAATTCCTGACTCCAATCAGTTCCAACATTTGTAGTATTTTCACGATAATATTCTCGTAAAATAGTCCCAATTTGATCATCTAGTCTTTGTTTTGTAGCCTCATTCATTCCTGCTTGAAGTATAGTTGCATCAGATGTGGCTAAAATTTTGATAAATTCAATATCTTCCAAGGCTAATTTGACCATTGGCGTATTTGGTAGTGATGTCAAATTTAGAGTTTGGCGTTATGAATTACGCATGGTTGCCTGATTTCCTGCAGAGTGATTCACTCCAATTACTGCTCCAGGATTTGATGTGATTATCATTAATGTCTCACAAGACAAACAAAGAACAGATGGAACATAATCTGCATCTCTTTGAGATGGCCCCATAGTAGCTAAAACTGCATCATCTTTTAGGTTAGACCCCCTACAATCGATACATGTAGTGGGTTTTTGTGGGATTGGTTTGATTTTATTTACGTAAAAATGAACCATGTAAATACACTACAGATTCGTGATTCTTAAGTTAATTGCTTTTTTAATAATTCTAAAGTTAATGCAGGATCAGCTTTTCCTTTTGTTTTTTGCATAACTTTACCTACCAAATAATTAATTGTTTGAGGATTTGATTTTGCTTGTTCTACTGCTTGAGGTTCTGCATCAATTACTTTTTGAATGATTCCTGCAAGTTCTGATTCATCAGATACATTACCTAGGTCTAATTCTGAAATTACTTGTAATACATTCTTACCAGTTTTTAAAATTTCATGCAATGCATTTTTAGATGAATTTCTAGATACAGTTCCATTTTGTATTGCATCAGCTAATTCTTTTAAATGAATTGCAGTAAGTTTTGATGTTTCACGTTTTTCTCTTGTATCTACTAATCCCATTAATTCAGTAGTGATAATATTTGCAACTTCTTTTGCATTGGATTCCGTATGGGCCTCTTCAAATAAATCTGAATAGAATTTATCAGAAGATAAAACATCTGCAACTTGTACTGGTATGTTGTATTTTATTACATATCGTTGTTTTTTAGAACTAATGCTTTCAGGCATTTGTGATTTTAATTCAGATTTAATTTCAGGATTAATTTTTACCCAAGGAATATCACCTTCAAGAAAATAACGATAATCCAAGTCTTCTTCTTTTGAACGAGATGATACTGTGATTTTTCTTTTATCATCCCAATGACGTGTTTCTTGAACTATTGGGATGTCTCTGTCATGTAAACTCTCTTGCCTTGTAATTTCAAAATGAGATGCTTTTTCTAAATCATGAAATGAACCAATATTTTTAATCTCAACTTTATTTCCTCCATGTATTGATACATTAGCATCTGCCCTCATTGCTCCATCTAAACTAGGGTCTGCTACGCCTAAATTTTTAAGCAAATCTGATAAAATATTTAGAAAATCGCGAACTTCTTTTGGAGTTTCAAAGTCAGGTTCTGTAACAATTTCAACTAGAGGGGTGCCTGCACGATTGTAATCTACTAGTGTAATTTGATTTTTAGAAGAACTTCCTTCATAAATTAGCCTTCCAGGATCTTCTTCTAGTTGAATTCTTGTAATTCTAATTTTTTTATCTCCAACAGATATTGAACCAGAACCCCCAACACTGGTGTCTCCATAGATATTCAATTGTGTAATTTGAAAGTTTTTTGGTAAATCTGGATAAAAATAATTTTTTCTAAAAAATGCAATTTTTTCAGGAGTTGAACAATTCAAAGCCATTGCAATCATGGTAGCTTTTTTTACAGCTTCTTGATTTAATCTAGGTAAACTCCCAGGCATTCCAGCACAGATGGGACATATATTGTGATTGGGTTCAAATTCCCTATAGTTTGCTTTACATGAACAAAACAATTTACTTTCTAAATTTGTTAATTGACAATGAATCTCTAAACCAATTTTTGTCATATTGAAACCTCAGGTAAGCTAACAGTTTGTTCTAAAGCATGTGCTGCTTGTAATAGTAATTTATCATCCATAGAATTTGCCATTAATTGAATTCCAATAGGTAAACCATTTACAATTTTAAATGGAATTGAGACTGCAGGTTTTCCAGTTAAATTTGCAGTTACTGTATTGATATCTATTAAAAATAAGGATACAGGATCATCAATTTTTTCTCCAATTTTAAATGGTTGTACAGGTACTGTAGGGGAAATTAGTAAATCAAATTTCTTAAATGCTTCATTGATTTCTTTAGTTAATTTACTTTTAACTTTCATTGCTTTTAGAAAATATTTTCCAGCATGACCTGCAGATGGTACAAATCCACCAATGATCATTCTTCGTGTTACTTCAGGGCCAAGATTTTTTCTTGCTTTTGAAATGTATGAATTAAACTCATAACCTTCAACTGGAAAATCATAACCATATCGTAAATTATCATATCTTGCAAGATTACTACCAGCTTCAGTTGCAGTGATGGTATAGTATGCTGCAACAGAATATTTCACCATGTCCAAAGAGACTTCTTCACATGTAGCCCCTAATCCTTCAAGTTTTGAAATTGCTTCTTTTGTAGCAGTTAATACTTCAGGGTCAATTCCATCACCAATCATATCCGTTATGATTCCGATTTTTTTACCTTCAATACCAGAATCGATACCAGAGAGGTAATCTTCATTGTTGTTGTTTACAGTAGTATTATCATTAGGATCAACACCTGCAATTAGATTTAACATGAAAGCGGCATCTTTTACAGTTCTAGTAAGTGGACCTATCTGTTCAATACTGTTTGCATATGAAATTAACCCATATCTACTGATTAAACCATAAGTTGGCTTGTACCCCACCGTTGAGCAAAAACTTGCAGGGTTTCGAACTGAACCACCCGTGTCAGAACCTAACGATGCTACACATTCAAAAGAACTTACTGAAACTGCACTTCCTCCAGATGAACCTCCTGGAACATAGTCTGTATTCCACGGATTTTTACTAGGACCAAATGCACTAAATTCTGTAGACAATCCCATTGCAAATTCATCCATGTTTACTTTTCCAATAAAAATTGCATCTTGTTTTTTTAATTTTGAAATAACTGTTGCATCATAAGGTGCAACAAAATTTTCAAGCATTTTTGATGCACATGTAGTTTTACTACCTTTGATACACATGTTATCTTTAATTGAAATTGGCATTCCAAAACAAGCGCCAACATTTTCGCCAGATTTAATTTTCTTATCGATATTTTTAGCTTGATCAATTGCATCCTCATTTATTGATAAAAATGCATGTAGTTTGTCATCAATATTATTAATTCTCTCCAGGGTTTTTCCAATAAAGTCCTCAACAGAAATATTTCCATTTTTTACTTCTTCAACAAATTCAAGGGCAGATATTTTTAGATTCATCATGACATCTTTGGTGCGTGTATATAGGTTCCTTTGTAATGATTCATTTTTTCGATTAGTTTTTCTCCAAATGGTATGTATTCATCATTTCTTAATTCTTCAATTGGGATTTCTGGCATAGATATTTCTTCAGACTCAACGCCTGCAGAATCTAAAATATCAAAATAATTAATCATTGTTTGTACTTTTTCTAAATATTCTGCATGATTATCAACATCTATTTTCATTAATTTTGAAACATGTTCAATTTCTTCAGTGGTAACCATTTTCTATACTCCTATACAGATAATCTATCAATGTTCCTATATTTACTACACAATTTTTAAAATAATCATAAAATTTTAGGCATAAAATATTTTGATCGTGATATTGGCCACAGATAACAGTGATAATCCCAAAAGATGCGTTAGTTTGGATTATCACAGTCCAGCTTTACTATGGCAATATTATGACTTTCTAAATTTTGATAAAATAAAAAAACTATGAAAAAATTGATAATTATATGAACTGAAATTATCCTCCAAGAAAACATCTTGTTGAAAGAAAAATGTTATCTCAAATAGTAATAAGGATCTTTAAAATTATTAATAGATACTAACATGAATACAGCACCCTATTGGCACAAGAAATCTTGCTCTGATTGTAGACGAATAAAATGTCAAAAAGGATGCATGTGTGATTGCCATCAATTAAGAGATAGGTGGGGATAATCTTTAGATTGTTAAAGTTACATTATAACATCATAACACAAATTTTATTTTAAAAATCAAATATAATTTCAGAACTATTTTCAACTTTAGTAAATGAGTATAGGGGATAAATACGAAGTAAATTTTGAATTTGTATGAGTTTAAAGAGAATATTGGTTTGTTTAGATGGTTCAAAGCATTCTCTACGTGGATTAGATAAGGCAATTTCATTTGCAAAACAATCAGATGCCACAATAATTGGAATTCATAGTGATACAAGTTTTAGTGCATTTTCAGCAGTTCGTGCACCTATTTTACCTACAAAAAAATGGAAAAAAGAGATTAAAAAAATAATGGATATTGCAATGAAAAAAGTAGAAAAAAATAATGTAGAATATCAGGGAATAGTTATTGGAGGTCATACTTCAGGTATTGATTTAACTACATTTGCAAATAATCCTGCAAACAAAATTGATCAAATAGTTATAGGGTCCAGAGGAATGGGATTTCCAAAAGAACTATTTTTTGGTAGTACTTCTAATTTTATTTTACATAAAGCAAAAGCACCAGTTACTGTTGTCAAATAATTGCAACCTTAGAAATCTAAATTCTGAAAATAGTGAATCATTCATGCATCTGATACAGATTATATGAATTTGTAAAAATTTAAATTATTTTGTGGAGATATTATTTGTCATTGTACTTTGATGTTGATTTTATTCTCAAAAGTACACAATGCCTTATTTTGCGTCTTTGTGAGTGTAACATCAAACCAAATCTTTCACGATATCGTTAGTAGTTATTATTCCAACAATCTGTTCATTTTCTTTAACTGGAAGTTTGTGAATTCCTTTCTCTTTCATGATTTCTGAGGCTTCCAATATTGTTTTTTTTGAACTAATTGTAATTAACGGGGATGACATTACTTCATAAATTTCAGTAAATAGTGGCTTTCCTTTAGATACAATTTTGGTTACAAAATCTCTATCTGTAACAATTCCTATTGGTTTAGAATTGTCTGTAACAATAGCACAGTCACTGTTTAACTTATCCATTTTTTCTGCAACTTCTTGTAACCAATTTAATTTCTCAACAATTACTATGTCTTTATTCATTATATCATTTACAAATGTATTACTCATAATCAATAATATTTTTTTAATTATATGATGTGAATTCTAAATTATCATTCTTGAAAATCAATCAAGATAATCATTGTAGTCTTTAAACTTTACAATAACTTGTTTTAATATGTGATAACTAAAATAAAAAAAATACTTGTTGCATTAGATGGTTCTCCAAATTCTTTTCGAGGTCTAGACGCTGCTATTAATCTGGCAAGATACTGTCATGCCACTATCACTGGCACGTACGTATTAGAAATAGTGAAACCTCAAGTTAATGAACAAATTTCATCATCAGAAAAAATACTATTAGAACATGCACAAAAAATCATGAAAAAAGCAAAGCTGAAATCTGCACAACATGGAATTTTATTTTTTGATAAAATCGTTTATGGGGATAGTGGGAGGAAAATTGTGGATATTGCACAAAGAAATAATTTTGATCTTATAGTAATTAGTTCACGAGGCATGGGATCCCTTAAAGAAATTTTCTTAGGAAGTACATCAAATCATGTTTTACATAAATCCAAAAAACCAGTACTAATCGTGAAGTGACAAAATGAAATTAGAAAAAGAATCCTTAGATCATTTAAAACAATTACTAGACAAAACAGAAGAATCATTTGATGGATTATCTGCTAGATGGGATGAGTTGCAGCCAAAACAAGAATTTTTCGTGAAAATTTCTGAAGATTTTCATCTAGGGTTTGTTTTTGGAAAAATTGAAGATCGTTTTGTAACAAATTTTTATTCTAAATATGGAAGATCTATGACAGATGATGAATATCAACAATTTTGGAAAATTTGTCGTAAATTTGTGAGGGATTTACATAAAAAATATGATATGTTTTATTTTCAAGAATAATAATTTCAAATAGAATGCATTGCAAGGTATTGTGTGCTTAGTAATTATATAAAAATTTGAATAAGTTAATTCATGCAAACATTACAACAAGGATTCATAGTTGAAGAAACGGAAAGAAAAAATAGCATACTTGAAATTTTGTCTGACAAGTATTGTAGGGTAATCATAGAATCAATAATGTATAAACCAAAATCAGTCATGGAAATAACCATGGAAACTCAGATCCCGATGAGTACTACATATAGAAAAATTCAAATTTTACACGATAGTAAATTGCTTAAAACTTCGGGAACCATTACCGATGATGGCAAAAAATTGTTTCTATACAAAAGCAAGGTTAGGGGAATTCAAAGTGTGTTTAAAGATGGAAAAACAGAAGTAGAATTAATACCAAATAATTAATTTCATATTCTAATAAACAACATAATTTTCTACTGTTTTAATATACTATTTCAGACCATCTTTTCCTTTTTAATGAATGTGTTTTGATATATGTTAAAAAAAGTACATCTTGAATAAAAAAAGGGGGTTAAACTATGTGAGTAAAAAACAATTACATACAAATTTGAATAACGTAAAAATCACAATAATTTATTATTATAAAAAAATTCACTAGTAGACTATTGTATTTTGATATGTTACAGCAGACATATTTTTGAACAGCTAGTCTTTTGACTCTTCAAATTTTTCATCTTGTTCATATCCTTCTTTGAGTTCAAGTTGATGATCCTCTTCTTTCATTTCATCTTGTTCTAATTTTTTCCACTCTTTTTTTGACTCTTCGTTACTTTCAGACATAAAATATTATACATTACATAACATATTAACAAAGTTATGATTTCCAATTTTAAAATTATTATTTAAATTAAAAATCACCCTTGAAAATCACCCTTGAAAACTATTGATTACCCCCATCTATCTCGTAGTTGATGACAATCACACATGCATCCTTTTTGACATTTTATTCTCTTACAATCCGAGCAAGATTTCTTGTGCCAATAGGGTGCTGTATTCATTCTAGTAACCTTGAATATTCCTCATATTATTTGAAATAATTTTTTTGCTAAATATGGTTCTCCAAACTCCTCTTAATTTTTGGTCGAGATATATTTCCCACAATGAGGGCAATCTATTCCCACAGATGATTCCAATTCATATGATGGAGTAATTTTTTCAGACATCAAGACATTACAAATATCCCAAGGAGTAACTGAAATATCTTTGTAGATAATATATGGATGATCCATATTGTACATTTTTAAACAAATCTCATTGAGACTAAGATCATCTAATATCACATTTACATCTTCTAACTCTACTTGATTAACAGGAATATCTAAAAAATTGTCAACATCAGGTTGAAATTTTAATAATTTTGAAATTTCTTTGAGTATTACTCGGTCACTAATGAATTGATTTGAATATTTCAACAAGAGTTTTCGAGTCTTGTGTTCAAACATCAAATCAACTATCTCACGCAAGGATTCATCGGGTTGAAAAGTAACTATTTTCTTTTTTGGCATAGAAGAAATCGAGATATTGGTTTTTGACTTTATTCCTACTTCCAACATTTTTCTTGCGGAAATTGCAGAGTATCCTTGAAATTTATTTGGAATAATTGCAAAAGCTCTTCGAGATGCACTCCATTTCTCCATTAATTTTTGAAATGTCATATCCTTTTCAACAATTAGTAAATCCTCATACATGACATCGTTTACCTTGGTCTCATATTGAAAATCACGCGTAGGGTTTTTGCGTATGTGTTTTAACAAATCATAACCGCCAACTATCCCTAAAGGTTTATGATTATCATCTCTAATGACAATAGAGTCAACGGATGATTCGAGATACTGAACACACATTTCAGTTGCAACACCAACTTCTCGTTTGTGGTTAAGGTAAACACATGGTATATCAGTCAAATTATCGGGAAATAATTGCTCCAAAGTTAGCTCAGAGATAGTTGAATTTATGGGATATTTCCAAGGCCTCATTATAATTTATGTATGCATTTTTGATATTTCAAATTGTTTTTGATTATTAGTTGTGAAAATATCTCCATCATGATTATCGTGGTCTTCTACAATGCTGATCTTTTTGATAATCTCAAAAAAGTGCATTTCTTTTTTAGTACTATTTTTAGCACCTAGGCACTTAACCCTTATTTCAAATTTTTAAAATGATCTTGATTCTCAGTGAATTTGTGCCTAATTATCATCATAAACTAAAAAACTATTGAAACTATTTGATGAAGAAATTCCAAATTGTGTGTTCTAAATTATGCAATTTTTATTTTTTTGTCGATTATACAAAAGGTAAAACACACAACCTGAACCAATAATTCCTATTCCCACTAGAATAACTTCTAATTCAAATTGCATTGCCATGTAAACCGTAATGATAAATCCAAAGAGAGGTAAAATTGGAAACCTTCCAATATTCAATGGAACTCTAAATGGTCTTTGATCTTCTGGTTTTACGTATCGAAGTAAAATTACTGATAAATTTATCATGGCAAATGTGATAACAATTGCAAAAACTACAATGTTTGCAACAATTACAATGTCTCCAATTAATGTAAATGCCACAGATGTTACTAAAATTCCAATTACTGCAATCCATGGAGTACCTGTTTTTGGGTGAATTTTAGCAAAAATAGATGGTAGTGAATTGGATTTTGCCATACCATACAAAATACGTGCACCTGCAACTAATGTAATTAGAACTGTACTTGCAGTTGCAAATAGAGCAATTATTGACATTGTAATCCCTCCCTTACTTCCTAAACCTCTTGTTGCAATATCTGCTAGAGGAGCTGCAGATTGACTTAGTTCTTCCCAATTCAAAATACGTACTGCAGATAATGAAACTAGTATGTAGATTACACCTGTGATTATTATCGATAAAATTATTGCTCGCGGGAGTGTCTTCTTTGGTTTTTTTACTTCTTCTGCCACATTTGCCATATCTTCAAATCCAATAAACGCAAAAAATATCAACACAAATGCTAAAATGATTCCAGTCATCCCATGTGGTGCATCAAAATAATCTATGGGTTCTTCAACGTCAATTGTAATACCTAGAAAAATGATTATTCCAAGACCTGCAATTGTAACTAATGCAAAAATTGTATTTGCCCATGCAGATTGTTTTATTCCAATAAAACTAACCATAGATAACACAACAAGAAGCAATATTGCAGATATTACAATTGGGAGATCTACAAATTGTGAAAAATATCCCCCGAATCCTAATGCAACAGTTGCTCCAACAATCATGGATGTAATTGCAGTTAACCACCCTACTTGAAATCCAATAAATTCACTTTTGAATGCGTTTTTTACAAAAACATATTCAGCAGCTGCTTTTGGAAATAATGCCGAAAGTTCTGCATAACTTAATCCTGCAAATATGGCTACAATTGCCCCTAAAACAAATGAAATCCACATAGAGTTTCCTGCAAATCCTGCAGATTCTCCAATTAACACATAGATTCCAGCACCAAGGGTTAATCCCACCCCATACAAAGTCAATGAAAAAAGCCCCATGTGACGTTTTAATTCAGACAATCATTTCATTACTCATATGTCACATAGAAAAGTTTTGATTAAACTCACATGTAAAAATTCATTTTAAATGAAAAAATCTTTAGAACATTAAACTAATAATTCTCAAAAATCAATACGGATAAAAAATCACGCGAATAAAGAAAAGTGTTTTAAGAATTATTCACTACTATTGAAAATTAAATTTTAATCAATTTTTATTGCCTGATATGTAATCTTTTTTGGAATTTTGATTTTCAATACTCCATTCTGAAATTTTGCTTTTATTTTTTTATCATTAATTTTTCCAGGAATTGATAAAGATTTTTTAAAATATTCAAATTTCAAAATTTTCCCTTTTTCTTCAAAATATGTTTCTTTTAATTTTGCTTCAACACTAACCATATTTTCATTAAAAGAAATTTTGATGTCTTTTTTGTCTACAAGAGGTAAATCAAAATATAATTCCCAAGAGGTATTAAATTCTCTTAAATGTGAAAGTGGAGTCATAGCCCTATTTTCAACATCATCAAAATATGGGTTCACTAATAATGGAAACAAATTCATTTCAAAATTACTGTTTTTCATAATTTATCTATAAATTTGAGGATTCCTTGTATGTTTTTCTTGTTGTTGCCGTAATGTTTGAGTTGTCTCTTCCATTAAATTTCTGTGTTGTATTCGTAAATGTTCTATCTTTTTTTGTATATCTGTGGTGTTGATTTTAACATCCAAAACTTTTGCAAGTGTTGTAATGGCTGCAATAGATGCAACAGGATCTGGAAAATAAGGATTGCATTCAGCATACAGAAAAAGTAGTGGAATTTTTGTTTTCTTGAAAACTGAAATAAACACGGCATCAATCCCAAAAATGGAACCATCTAAAAATTTTGGAATTTGATTTTTAGAAAGTATTTCATCTATAGAAATATGGGTACTTAATCCATAGATTTTTGGAGTCTTAATCTGATTATGTATTGTTTCCATCCCACTAACAATGATAATTTTTTTAATTTGATATTTTTTGCAAAATTTATGAATTGCCTGAACAAATTCTATTGCAAGAAATTGATCTAAAGGAACATCTGAAACAATTACAAATAAATTATTTTGGCTATATGCTCTAATTGGAGCAAGAATTTTTCCATCTTCTACAAATACTGTAGGGGGAATATCCTTTACTTGAATTTCATCAATTTTATTCATTTTTAAATGATGAATCAAATATGATATTGAAAACATACCCACTAACCCATTACTTGGAAATCCTACAAGTAAAATTTTTTCTTTGGAATCTACTTTCATCATTTTCAATTAACATAATATGCAAAATCAATAGTTAAAAGAAAAACCTTGATTTCTTGAATTGATTTTCAGTTATGGTGATAAATTACGCTCAAAAAAGATGTTAGTATCAAAAACAATAAGGGGAAAAGGAAGATCATCATAGTAAGACATTTACATTAAAATTATAACATGTTTATTTTTAAGAATAATATATTATCCATTATATGATATGTCCATAAGTCATGATTTTCAAATCAAAAATTATTATTTAAATTAAAAATCATCTTTGAAAATCACCTTTGAAAATTATTTTCTCTGTTTATAACAATCTAAAAAAAGTATTAACAATGTCTACACAAATTGAATTAAAAATTGAGGAAATGCCTCAAAATTATGTTGGCAACGGTGTAGCTATAATTGATCCTCAAATAATTGAAGAAAATAATTTACAAGCAGGTCAGATTTTGGAATTATCTGCAAACAAAAAAACACATGTTAAATTATGGTCTGGTTTTCCAGAAGATCGTAATTCTGGAACAATTCGTATTGATGGGGTAACCCGATATAACATTGGTGCAAGCATTGGAGAAAAAATTTCAATAAATGTCGTAGAAGGCTCAAACGCAGAACAAATTATTTTATCCCCTACAGAAAAAATTCATGCTGAAGGATTACATGAATACATGTCATCCCTCTACCAAGAACATGTCTTTACAACTGGAGATACAGTAATTGTCAGTACTCAAATGGGTAGTAAAATACAATTAATTGTAACTGGCACTAAACCATCTAAACCCGTAATTGTTACTGAAAATACCATCTTCAAATTAGGCAACATAACAAAACCTAAAGATCTTTCAATTCCCAGAATTACATACGATGAACTTGGAGGCCTAAAAAATGAAGTTCAAAAAATTCGTGAAATGGTTGAATTACCAATGAGACATCCCGAATTATTTGAAAAAATAGGTATAGAATCACCAAAGGGCGTACTTTTGTATGGTCCTCCTGGAACTGGTAAGACATTACTGGCAAAGGCAGTAGCTGGAGAAACAAATTCACATTTTACTTCTCTTAGTGGTCCTGAAATAATGGCAAAACATTATGGAGAAAGTGAAGAGAGATTAAGAGAAATATTCAAACAAGCTGAAGAAAATGCACCCAGCATAATTTTCATTGATGAGATTGATTCAATCGCTCCAAAAAGAGAAGAAGTGTCAGGGGAATTAGAAAGAAGAATAGTTTCACAATTATTAACATTAATGGATGGTATGAAATCACGAGGTAAGATCATAGTAATTGCAGCTACAAACAGACCTGACTCTATTGATCCTGCACTTCGAAGACCAGGTAGATTTGATAGAGAAATTGAAATTGGGATTCCTGATGATGAGGGACGATTACAGATTCTAAATATTCATACACGCGGAATGCCTCTGGATACGGATGTAAATATTAAACAAATTGCAAAGACAACACATGGATTTGTAGGAGCTGATTTAGAAGTACTTTGTAAAGAAGCTGCAATGAGATCACTAAGAAGAATACTACCTGAAATTAATTTAGAAGAAGAAAAGGTTTCAAAAGAAGTATTACAAAAAATAAAAATTACCAAAAACGATTTTACAGATGCATTAAAAGAAGTTAGACCTTCTGCACTAAGAGAAGTCCTAGTGCAAATTCCAGATGTAAGTTGGGATGATGTTGGAGGTCTTGATGAATTAAAAGAAGAATTACAAGAAGCAATTGAGTGGCCATTAAAACACAAAGAAGCTTTTGAATATGCACATGTAAAACCTCCAAAGGGCGTATTGTTGTATGGTCCTCCAGGAACTGGTAAAACATTGATAGCAAAGGCAGTTGCAAAAACAACAGAATCAAATTTTATCAGCATTAAAGGCCCTGAACTACTTTCAAAATGGGTGGGAGAATCTGAAAAAGGTGTTAGAGAAATATTTAGAAAAGCACGAATGGCAGCACCATGTATTATTTTCTTTGATGAAATAGACGCACTTGTTCCAAAAAGAGGTAGTGCAGGTTCAGATTCACACGTTACAGAGAATATTGTTTCACAAATCCTAACTGAAATTGATGGGTTAGAAGAACTAAACAATGTGTTGATAATTGGTGCAACAAATCGATTAGATATTGTAGATCCTGCATTATTAAGACCAGGTAGATTTGATAGAGTTATTGAAGTTCCAAATCCAGATATTAAAGGAATAGAAATGATTTTCAAAATTCACACTAAAGATAAACCACTTTCAGAAGATGTTGATTTGAAAAAAATAACTGAATTATCAAAAGGATTTAGTGGTGCAGAAATTGAAGAAGTATGTAATCGCGCATCTCTTTGTGGAGTTAAAAGATTTGTAGAAAATAAAGAGAAATCAGTAAAAACAATTAAAATAACTCAAAAAGATTTTGAAAAATCTCTAGAAGAAATAAAGAAAACAAAAGAATCTTAGAAATTACATGCTTATTTTTAACACATTGAAAATAATATCTAAAAAGAACACATGCAAATACAATGATCCTTACAAATTTACTTTATTTTTAAAATAAGAATTTTGAATTGAAATCTACTAGACATCAATTTAACATATAATTAGATTGATTGAATGTTATTTCTAATAGTTTTAGCTGATATTTTAAATAGATTTTTTTCAGATTGATTAAAATCCATATTTTGAATTTCTATAATTCCGTCTTGATCAATTTTTGTAGGAACACCTATGGCAACATTATATTCTCCATATTCCCCTTCAAGTACTAGAGATACAGGAATGATTTTTTCTTTTTTATTGATAATAGTATCAATCACATCATACACATTTTTAGCAATACCAAATTGAGAACGAGTTTTATAATCTCTTAATGTTTTCCAATAATTTCTAACATTCAAAGTAATAGAATCTTTTTCAACATCTGACATTGGAAAAAAATGTCCGTTAACGTGAATATTGGAAAAAATAGGCACCATAGTATCACCATGTTCTCCAACAACTAAAGCATTAGTAATGGATGACTGAAGAATGGAAAATTTTTTTGCGATATGATATTGAAATCTATTAGTATCAAGACTAGGGGCAATTCCAAACACTTTGAATCTAGAAAACTGAGTTTCCTTTTGAAAAAAATAAGTTAAAACGTCAAGAGGATTTGAAACTATCAAAACTATTGCAGAAGGGGAATAAACTTTAATTTTTTTTGCAATTTTCTTTATCATAGTTACTTGTTGAGATATATTTTCAGATCTATCGTTTAAAGGGACTTCGGTACTTGCAGTAATTATAACAATATCTGAACCGATTAATTTAGAATAATCATCAGTTCCACTAATAGAAAATTTTGAAGTAGAAGGAATTGCATTTGTAAGATCTAAAGATTTGGCAATTGCCTTACTTTTAGTGCGATTAATCAATAAAACATCATCTAATGCATTGCATACACATAGAAATGCAATAGATGTACCAACACTACCACTACCTATAATTGAAATCATATCTGTCTCCCACTGTTATTTTACTATCATGACTGGTATTTTGGATTTGTGTAAAACATGATTTGATGTACTTCCAAGAAAAATCTCTTTAAGAGCACCCATGCCTCTTGAACCCATAATAATTAAATCAAATTTTTTATCATGTGCAAATTTAATTATTTTTGTGTCTTCGTTCCCATACAGTATTTCTGTATAAAATAAAATCCCCTTTTGTGCTGCTTTCATCTTTGCTTTTTCCATAAATTTCCTTGTATTTTTTAATAGAAATTTTTTAACGTATTTCTTTTGTTCAATTGAGAAAGGAGTGTCAAGATGAGTAACATATACTCCTGTGATGGTGGCTTGACAATTTCTTGCCAGAATTATTGCTTTATCCAATCCTCTAAACGAATTTTTTGAACCATCTAATGGTACTAAAATGTCCTTAATCATATTTTTCTCTTTATTTTACAATCATAACAGGACAATTAGCTTTTTGTGATACGCCGTTTGCAACACTACCTAACAATAGTTTATCAAAACCTTTTCTTCCATGAGAACCAATCACAACTAAATCATGTTTTTTAGATTTTGTAAAAGATATAATCTCTTTAACAACAGAGTCGGATTTTAAAATCTTAAATTTTAAAGAAACATCCTTATTTTTTGCAAAATGCTCTAATTCATTAAAATGATTTTTAATAATTTTACTTTGTTTTTTTATTTGTTGAGAAACAGTACTTGATTGATAATATAGATGGTAAGATGCATAAACCTCAATACATGTAATGACTGTTATTTTAGAGTCATATTTTTTTGAAATGTCTAATGCAACTTTAAAGGCTCTTGTAGATTGTGAGGATAAATCAACTGGAACCAGAATATTTTGAAACAGCATTAGTTTGTACCTCTTTTTCTAATACTTTCTTTTTGACGACTATCTACGTGCTTTGATAACATCCCTTCTAGTTTTCTACATAATTTATCTGTAATTTTGAGAATACTCCATCCTGATTCTGTGTAAATTATTTGATTTTTTGCAGTTGTTATGGTTGCCCTAACTTCATAATGTGTTCTTGATCCTTCGGAATTTTGAGTTTCCACTGCAATTTTTGCCTCAATTATATCAGATAGTACTTTTTTAGATTTTTCTAGAGCATCTCCAAACTTTAACATTAGAAATTCGCCATCCGGTGAATTTTTTGGTAACCCAATTACAAACAAAGGAACTTTTTCTAACATATCCATGTCCTCCGTTGATTTTTTTTAATTGCATTAACTACTGTATCTTTTAATTCTGATCTAACTAGTGCCTCTATTTTTTTCATAAATTATATTTGTTCTAAATTTCTTTAAACCACCATGTAAATTCTCATGATTGATTTTCAACAAAGATATTGTGGATGATATATTTAACAAATTATAAACTAGAGATTTTATGAATATAAGAAATTTAAAATTATCAAAAATAATTACACATCCAATTACAATAAGTCCCAATACAACACTTGCAAAAGCAAGAGAAATTCTATTAGAAAATAAAATAAAACGAGTGATAGTAGTAGATAAAAGAAAACCTGTAGGGATTATAACTGAAAAGGATATTGCCAAAAAAATTTATGGATTAGGTACAAAACCAATTAAATCAGTAAAAGCAAAAGAATTCAAACCAAAAAAAATATTCACATTAACTAGGAATAATTCTATTCAAGAATGTGCAAAAATGATGAAAAAATATAGTATTAGTTCAATAATTATCGTAAATGAAGATAATACTCTAGAAGGAATTGTAACAAAAACAAGTCTTGTAAAGATTTTCCTCACTACTGAAACAACTCCAATCAAAGTTTCAAAAATAATGCAAAAAAAGATAATTTTTGCTGAACCAAGTGATCCAATATTGCTTGTTGAGAGTTTATTGATAAAATATAGAATATCTCGAATAATTATAAAAAGAGGGCAAAAACCTGTAGGGATTATAACTTTTAGAGATTTTGTGCCTGCAAAAATACCTCAATGGATTGCAGATTCAGCAGATCCTAAAGAAGTTCAAGAATACAAATTCAAGAAAGGATTGAATGAGATTAATTCAAATCAAATGAGCTATCTGTTTCCATTTCATGCTACAGACATAATGACACCCAATCCAGTTACAGTTGAGAGCGATAAAGATATCCAGTATGCCATAACCCTTATGATCAAATATAATATCAGCGGAATTCCAGTTGTTAAAAAATCAAAATTATGTGGAATAATCACTAAATCAGATATTGTGCAGGTTCTAACTAGATAATTTTATTTTACAATTAATACGGGTTTTTTAGATTTATGTAAAACATGATTTGATGTACTTCCTAAGAAAATTTCTTTTGCAGAACTTCTTCCCCGATTACCCATCACAACTAAATCAATTTTGTTTTTAACATTATTTGCAAATTGTGCAATATCCTGTCCGGGTTCACCTACAATCATTTTTCCAGTTAATTGAATTCCTTTTTTTGCAGCTCTAACTTTTGCGCTCTCAAGTAATTTTTTTATTTCTGAAATTGAATTAAAATCTAAGAATCCTAATGGATGTATGGCATAAATTCCAGGTACTGGTTTAATTGATAGAGCAGTAATTGTTTCATGAGATTGTCTTGCAATGTGAATAGCCATATCTAATGCCCGAATTGAATTTTTTGATCCATCAAGTGGAACAAGTATTTTTTTTATTTCAGTTGCCATATATCAAAACAAGTTATTGTAAAGTTTAAAGACTACAACGATTATCTTGATTGATTTTCAAGAATGAGATTCTTAACTAATATCAAATATCTAATTATACATAATAATTAGATGGGAAGTGCAAAAACTATGACTATTGAAGATGTAATGACAAAATCAGTAATTTCTGTTGATGCATCAATAACAATTAATGAAGCTGCAAAAATGATGGAAGATACAAAAGTTGGGGCAGTAATCGTAATGGAAAATAACTCCCCTGTAGGAATTGTAACTGATAGAGATTTTGCAATAAAGGTTGTAGCTCAAGCATGTCCCGTTACACTCCCAATTAAGCAAATAATGTCATCTCCATTATTTTCAATTAATTTAGATGAATCTGTAAGAACTGCTGCAGATTTAATGTATGGTAGAAAAATAATGAAATTACCCGTAATTGATGGTGAGAATGTTGTTGGAATAATAACTGCACGAGATATTGTTAGTTTATTGGCAGTTTGTACAGAAGATGATGTAAGGGATATGTATTTTCATTCAGTAGTGAAAATTTTTGCAAATTACAGTCCTTATAATTGAGAAAAATATCAAATATTGGTAATTACAAGTAATAGGGTATTTGTATATTTTTTAACGTAAATGTAATATTTTAAAACGAATTTATTTTAAAATAGTGTATCAAATCAGATTATGTTTAAAAAAAATAAAAAATAAAAAAATAATTTATTGCCCGTTATTTTTTTCCCAGTTGGCTCTTACTTCAGCTGCTTTTTCCTCAAAAGGATCTTGGTGCCATTTTTCCTTATTCAAAGCAGGTGAAAATGCAGTAGTTTGAGTCAACACTCCTTGCTGTGCCGCAAGAGCTGGTTCTGCATCCTCAGGAATGTAGTTTACTTGGTTTGCAGTACCATATGCAATAGCGCCTGCCATTGCAAATACGCCAACTGCAATACCTCCAAGAACCATAATTGTTTTGTTCATGAATTGGTTTTCATTTTTTAATATTAATGAAGTAAGTTTTCACTGCAACACAATGAACTGCAAACTAAATTTTTAAAGGAAAATTATTCCAAAAGCTTGTGCAAGAATAGCAATAACTGCAAAAATTGCAATCTTTACTCCAAGACCCATATTTTTCAATGATTTTAAATTCAAGTTAATAAAATTTATAAAAATTTTCATTAAAATGTTACTTTCAGGGCATGGAAATGATTTTTGTAATTAAATGATTATCAACATGTGTCAAAAAATATTCTAATTGAAACTGTAACTTTGGGTTTTAGTGAAAATATTCAACAACAGATAGGATGCATTTAATGTTAAAGTATGTTAACCGTCCAATTTACGCCTATTTTCCACCTAGAATTATAATACAAGATCAAAGAATTTGTAAATGAGACTAGATAAAGAGGAGAATTAAAAACAAAAATTTTATTTTATAAAATTTAAAATGGACAATTTTAAAATTATTTGTTCTCAATAGGAAATGATATGGCAGTAATACTATTTCCTTTAATCAGTGTCCTTCCAAGAATAAGGGGGTTTTCACTTGAAACATCTTTTGCACCATCTAGAGTCATATTCATAATTTTATCATATTCCATTAACATTCCTTTGATAGTTTTTCTATCATTCATTTTTACAGTAATTATTTTATTTTTGTATTTTGCAAATAAACTAACAAAATTATCCGACATGTTTTATTTTTGAATTATTTCAATATAACCCACTCAATGATTATTACTAAAAATATAGACTCAAACATGAATTATTATTACAGTGGTAAAAGACACATCCAATTGTGTTTCTAGATTTAGATGGTTATCCCATCAATATCTTAATTATAGTGTACTTTGTTATCATTTATCTTATCTAGAGGGGTAGTAATTGTTCTATCTGAGCCTTTACAGTAATTTTTTCCTTTGTAATGTTTGTGAATTTTAATTTTAGCCATTTTGATACTGTCTATCCCATAAGATCCATGATGATCTGATATTTCTTCACTAACAACATGACAATGGATAGAAACATTACACCATTTACACATGATTTTCATTTTATCATCTTTCATGTTGTTTATGTAAAAATTATAGACTTAAGCATATTGCAAATTAATTCCAATTATCCATTTTATACAAAATGTGTGCCTAGATCAACATGAATTCCAGTTCGGTTCAAATCCCCCTTCTTTTCATGTTCCTTTGTAATCTTGGCTTGTTTTTAGTTTCTAAATTTTGATAAAATAAAAAAACTATGAAAAAATTGATTATAGGATCAAATTTTACTTGTTTTTGATTTTGTATTAATTAAAACTAACATTAAATCATGTTAACCAAAATTTGGTTATTAATACTGAATAATTTTATAATAATCAATTAAAAATAAAAATCCTAAAAATTAATCTCTAAAATATCCTGAAAAACCTAATACAACTTTAATTGAGATGAGAACTCAAATGTCTAACAAAAAAAATATAGAGATTACTTTAGACGTTTGTAAATCTCTTTAAATTCTGTTGAAATATCATAGGCCATGTTAAGCAAATGCACCAACTGATTCATAGATGTTTTATCCCGAGATAACCTTCTTAAAATAGTCAAAGCCTTTTGAGGTGAATTTGTAGTCAATGGGATTTGGTCAGACCATGCTTCAAAAGCACATTCAACATCTAGACTAAAATTTAATACAAATTCTCTCCAGGTAGGCATTGTGTTAATTGCATTTTCAGGCAACAATACTTCAGATAATTCACGAAACTGATTTTTCCTATCCAAGTATAGTGTTTCTAAAGCTAGATGAATTTTTTCCTGAGAATACTCTTCAGTGTTTAACATGTACATTCCAGATATACTCATGATAATATTATGACAATATTACAAATAAAGGACATAGTTGATTCTCCAAAGTAAGAAGCAGGGTTATTTCTAAAAATTGTGTATGCCTGCATTAACTATCAAACAATTAATTAAGTAAGGTATCGTTTCAATGGTGATGGCACAAAATTGTTTTGAGTGTAAAAATAAGGTTGAAGAGCATTCTGAAGCACAATTAAAAGACTGTATTTCAAAAATGTCTGACTCTTTAGAATCTGTTCAAAAAGTTCAATCAAATCTAAGAGAGATTACAGAAAAAGAAGCAATGGACCAATTTGTAAATACAAAAATTGGTGAGCCTAGCAGAATGGGTTCAAAATAGAAAATACCACGCATCTAGTTTTTATTTTTTCATAAATATTTTGGTTATTCTAATTCTGTACCTAATGCATCAGCAATGATATTTGCCCAGTTAAATGCAGCCACAACAGAAGTAATTTCAACAATTTGTCTATCAGTATAACCAAAATCTTTTAAAATTTTATGATCATTTGATGTTGTCTTATTTGCGTCACTGTTAATTTTTAAAGCAAAATCAAATGCAGCTTTTTCTTTATCAGAGAATTTCTCAAAATTACCAGTTAAATCCTTAATTTGATCATCAGTTAATCCTAAAATTTTTAACAATGTCCCATGAGCTTGAGTGCAATAGTTACATGAATTGGCATTAGAGACAACTACTGCAATAGATTCTTTTAACACTCTGGGAATAGTGGATTCACGAAGTAAGATAATTTTCACACCATCCCAAAACCATTTTGCAATTTGAGGATCAATACTGGTAGTTTTTAGTATATTGGGTATTTTTCCAATTTGTAATTCCTTATCAATTTCTTTGTACAATGATGCAATTTGAGGATCAGATACATCACCTTCTTTTACAAATGACATGTTACATCTAAAATTTAAATAAATAAAAATTTTTAATTTAACATAAAATTCATAAATCCTATTTTCAAAGAGGTATGGGATTTAGTTTAACCTCACACATGTGTAAAATTGGTATTAATCCTCATGCATCAAATAAAATGTAAAATTCAAGAAGAGAATATGATTTTGTTTAGACGAATTAACAATCATAAAATTACTGAATTTCAATATTGAATATTTGCCCAATTTTTATATGTGTAATTTATAAAATTTTATTATGGCAAAAATCTCTAAAATTTTAGTTCCTGTAGATGGTTCTAATAATTCTCTTAGGGGAATTGCTCGAGCAATAGATATTGCAAAACCTTCAGGTGCTGAAATTACAGCACTATACGTATTTCATCTACCATTAGCTGCTGGAATAAAATATACTCAAAAAATGAAAGATGAAGCGCAAAAGGAAGCAGTCGAATCCGTTGGCTCTGCAATGAAAAAAGTACAACAAGCAGGAGTCTTGTTCAAATACCAAACAGGTAGCGGTAACATTGGTAAATCAATTGTAAGTAAAATTGACAAAGATAAATTTGATATCGTAGTAATTGGTGCTAGAGGAATGAGTTCTTCAAAAGAAATGTTCTTGGGAAGTACATCTCACTATGTAATACACAAAGCAAAAGTACCTGTTTTAATTGTAAAATAATCTAATTTTTTATTGTATTTTTTAATTTCGTTTTCTTAATACCTATTGATTCTCATTACTGGAATTTAGACTATAGTTAATCAACTCTAAATGGATATTTTATCAGGATATAATTGTCACTTCAAGTAAGAAAAATAGGATGTATAGGAATACGACTCCATTTTACAATAATAATTGCATTTGTTCTTTTATCTTGGAGCATTCCAACTTATTTTATGCCCCAACATGTTCATGATTTGAATGAAACATGTTAGGTTTTAGGTATTGTTTCTACTGTCCTTGTTGTTTTTTATAAAATTTAGAATTTTGTTAATTTACATTCTTTTCCTTCTGCTCTACATTCAGAACAGTATAGCAAAGGAATTCTAGTTTCACCAATTTTTTTGAAATTTAAATGAGAATCCATTACATGTCCACATTCAGAATTTTTACATTTTGTATCTTTGTTATCGTATAATGTTTGTATTGAAGATTCAGCCATGATGTTCTGGTTTTGTATGACAGTTAAATTATTTTCTAATTTTTTTGGAATATTGGGTGTAATTACTAACAAGTACAAATGATACGTATTGGCTAAATACTATTTTTTGATCAAAATGATATGAGTAAACAGGCAGAAAAATTCCAATTAGCAGGATTTGCTAAAAATGAAGAAGAAAAAAGGATTCAAGAAATGCTAGATGAAGAATTTGATGTACTGTCGTTTTAGATAAAAAATCAATATAGTTTGAATTTAGTAAAAGATCAATTTTTTCTTTCTTTGTTATTTTTCCCATTATTGAGGGATAATACAAAGATGGAATCAATAAACATGAACAAAATAGAGATGAGAGTCATAGAACATCAAATCAAACAATTAAAGTTTGAACTCTCAACTTTTGAGGAATAGATATTCCTCCAGTTCTTTTTATCAATGAAACTATAATGTAGTCACAGATTATGATATTTTTAAAATTAATCAAATAGTTATCAAGGGGTAAAAAGAGAAACCAACATGTCAATGCTAAAACCCCAAAGTAATTTGTATTATTTACTTCCAGCATTTCTTTCAATAATTGGTGGGCTAATTGCCATGATTATTTTAAGAAAAGCGGGGCGTCAACATGATAAAAAAGGCAGAAATTGTGTTATTTTGGGAATCATAAGTTCAGGTTTTGCAATTGGTATGGATTATGTTAATGATGTCTGGGACATTCCAATGATTGAAGATTTTATCAACACAAATGGCATGTTAGATATTCTAGGCTGGTTTGGAGGTACAAGCATCTATGTTTTTCCACCCATTGTGATAATATATTGTATCATTGCTAAAATAATTAGCCGTTGATTTAAAGAAAATTTTATTATTTCTCAGTCTTTCATTAGTGAATTCCAATGCTCTTGTACTTTGGAGATATTTTCTTCAACAAATTCTATTCCATCTTTTTTTAGTATAATTGAAGGATTGGTATTTCGCATAAACCAACTTTCATCTGAATCAATAGTGATCAAATCCCCATCTTCTAATTTGTTGACATGTTCTCGAAATTTTATAGCATTAGTTTTTTCACAATTTTTAAAAATACTAGTGTACTTTTTTACTCCATTTTTAATACAAGCAAGGATAACATAATCAACAATATCTAATTTATCTGAATTCAATATAAGAAAAAATAAGCAACAAAGGTTAGATAAAACTGTCGATTTAATTATTTAATTTTAAATCTAAAATACACATATTTGTTTATAATTATAATAATATTCAAATAAATATTAAGAATTAATAGGATATACTTTATTTTTAATTATGACCATTATAAGATATGAGTTATTGTGTAGAATGCTTTGAACCAGATGATGTGTGTTTTTGCAACATAGAAAAAGTAATTCTTAGTGAATATGTTGATGGAATGAGAGAATGTGCAGAACTAAAATGCTATTGTAAAGAACATATTCCAAACGTGTAATTTTTAGATTTAATCTAAAAGTAATCACATGTTTGTTTCACAGTAGGATTGTGTTTAGTTGAGAGAATCAATCAAGTTGTCTTTGATCAAATTATGATGCCTGCATTTGATATCGGATTTTTTATATCTAAGATTAATCTTATTTCTATCATACAGCATTTTTAACACCCGTACACGCTGTTATTAGACTTGAGAGGAATGAGGATTCTTCTCATTTCTTTTTTACATTAACAAAAAGGTAAATCAACCCCATGTTTCATTGTAAATTATGGAACGTGAACAGGCAGTATCAGTTGCAAAAAAGATTGCATATTTACTAATTATTACTGGAATTACAATGTTAGTTGCAACGATTATGTATTTCTCAACAGTTTCAATTAGTTGGATGTCATATGTAGGAATCATAGTTGGAGGATTAATGCTAGGAATTGGATCAATGGTAATTAGATTTATCAAAAAATTAAAACTAGATATCAAATCATCACATTAACAAAAACTAAAGATAGAAGGATAACTCAAAGTAGTTTTGAAGTTTAATTGATTCTACACAAAAGAAATTTGTCAAGTTAAAAGAATTGTAGCGTTTCAAAATAATATGATTAATGTTGTAGTATATTCATGATGCATACAAAAAATAGTAGAAAAAAATATCTTTTAAAACGCATCCAAATCAGGATTTGTGCAAAGGGGACATTTTTCCATAAGGCCAAATTCATTCATGAATTTACCTTTACCATCACATTGTAAACAATTCAAGATAATCTAAATTGTCAAAGAAGGCAATAAGGTTTATGTAAAAAAAATACATTTCACCACAAACCCATTTTAGATAGGAAAAAATTGGAAAAAGCTAAAATTTCTATACGCTTAAGTTCATAATTCATACATAACATTCATGGAGATTATAAAATATGATTGAGTCTTCACTTTCAAAACTAGACGATAAGGGCGTTTTTACCATTGTAAAAGTGGAGAATGTAGAAAAAAAAGTAGGAAAAGAGGTCATACCTGAAGTAAATATTGAAACTGAAGAGGAATTTGATGGAGTAAAAAATTTCTATACTTCAAGAAAGATGATTGTTGCTAAATTTTATGAAAATGGTAAAGCAACAACATTATTTCAAGATATTCAAAGAGGCAAAAAATATAGAGTAAAAATTATCACACAGAAATTTGGTAATGGAAAAGAAGATTATGATATTGCTAAATCCTGATATGGTTCATAATTCATACAGTATTACGATGAAAATACAATATAATTTGTCAACTAGTAGTCAGATTAGATTTATTAATTGTTAATCTAACTTTTTTGTATGGCTTTAACCCCTGCACTAATTCTTACTGGAATTGCAATTGTATTGTTAGTAGTTTATGGTATGGATGTAATTGTAGGATATAGTTCAGATACTGGAGAGGGATTCATCCCATTTGATCATAAAATAAGGGGAATGGGATTAGGAATACCAGCATTAGTGTTACCAATTATTGCATTTGTCATTGCCATAAAAGATTCATCAAAAGGATTAGGAGTAATGCTCATCGTTGCAGGTGTCTTAATTATTCTGGGAGGAGTAGTAGTTATTGGAAATTCAGACCCAGTTCATGCAAGTGAAACTGGTAGAGACATAATTGCAGAAACATTACCATTACTAATAGTGGGACTAATTCAAATTGGGTTAGGAATCATTAAAATAAAAAAATCAGGATAGTAAAATGCCAATTTGTGCTAAATGTAGTAACGATGTAAAAAAAGTATATGACTGTGATCATACCAATTTAGAAGAATATTGCGTAGAATGTTATACAGAATTACATTATTACTTGACAGAGAAGAATACTGAAGATGTTAACTGCTAGAGAAGTTGCAATTTATGCACTAGGTAAAACTGAAGGGGTAAACTCTCTTGCAGAAACACTGGGAACAGGTATGGATGATGAAAAATACATTGAATCTTGGAATAAAACAATGAAACTTTTAGAAGTTGAAATGCCACTAAAGGAATTAGAAACAATCTACAATGAATTTGCAAAAAAAATGGAAGAAATTGTAAGTAATGGTGAAACAAAAGAAAAAGCAAATATTTTAAAAAAAACTAAAGAATAAAAAAAATTAGAAAATTTTCATATAGGCTAAAATTATTAAATTAATAATTGAAAGCAATAATTTTAGCAGGAGGTAGGGGTAAACGATTAAGACCCATAACAGATTATGTGCCAAAACCGCTAATTCCAATAAAAAATATTCCAATCATTGAATGGCAGATAAAATATTTAAAAAAATTTGGAGTTTCAGAAGTAATTATTTGTTCAGGATATAAAACAGAAATGATAGAAAATTATCTAAATAACAAAAAATTAGGAGTTAAAATAACATTTTCAATTGAAACTACTCCACTGGGAACAGGTGGTGCAATTAAAAAAGCAGGTAAAAAAATAAGCGAAAAATCATTTATTGTGATTAATGGCGATGTAATTACAAATATGGATTTAAAAAAACTCCTTAAAAAAGAAAATTCAATAGCATCAATTCAATTAAAAACAAAATTTGGAATTTTACAAACAAATGATGATAAAATAATTAAATTTGATGAAAAAAAAGAAATTGAAAATTTGTGGATGAATGCAGGAGTTTATCACCTTAAAAAAAGTACATTAAAAGATTTACCAAATATTGGAGATATAGAAAAAACATTATTTCCAAATTATGCAAAAAAAGAAAAATTATTCACATTAAAATTTAGAAATGTAAAATGGTATTCAATAGATTCTTTCAAAGATATGGAAGAATGTGCATTAGAAGTAGAAAAAATAATAAAATAAAAATTTGAACCTTAAGCGCCGGTTCTATGTAATGTAACCATCATGTATGCTACTTCCTCAACAAACAATTCATCACTACTAGAAGCAGCATATTTTGTTGCAGTATGCCAAAAGGTTCCATTACTAGTCATTTTTTGATCAACAAGTTGTTCACTCAATACTATTAACTGAAAATTAATTTGATAATAATCAGCCTCAATCAAAATTAACCTATTACTAAAACAGAACACTAGAATATCCAACAAATATGATAAATTCATGCGTATTGCATGTAGTTTAGGATCATTATTATCAGTAAATCAGGTGCTGGAATGCTCAAAATTACTATCTAAGACAAATGTAGAGTCAATTTGGATTCCAGAAACATGGGGCATGGAAAATTTTTCAATGCTTGGAGCTGTAGCAAACAACACTACAACACAAAAAATAGGCTCATCGATAATTAACATCTATTCAAGAAGTCCATCAACAATTGCAATGGGGGCAGTTACTACAGATACTTTATCAAACGGTCGGTTAATCGTAGGCCTTGGTACAAGTAGTGTACCCATAGTCGAAGATTTTCATGGAGAAAAATTTGATAATCCAGTTCAAAGGATGAGAGAATATGTAGAGATTATTCGATTATCATTAACAAAAAAACAAATTAACTATACAGGAAAAATTTTCAATTTAAAGAATTTCACATTATTAATAGAACCAAAAAGAGAATCAATTCCAATTTATTTAGCAGCAATTAATCAAAAAATGGTTGAATTAACATGGGAAATTGGAGATGGAGTAATTTTCTATCTAAGACCATTAGAAGAAATGAAAAAAACAATTTCTAAAATGCAATCAAAAAATAAAATTGATGTTGCATGTCAAATAATTACATGTGTGTCAAATGATTCAGAGGAAGCAATACTGCGTGCAAAAAAAACACTTGCGTTTTATGTATCAGTAGGTAAAATATATCGTGAATTTTTAGCTAAAAATGGATTTGAAAATGAAACTAAAAATATTTTTGAAGAATTTAAAAAATCTGGATTTAAAACCAATCATGAACTTGTAACCGATGTTATGTTAAATTCATTATGTATTGCAGGTTCACCAGATGAAGCAAAGTTACAACTAGACAAGTTTAGAAATTCAGGGATAGATTTACCAATAATTCAATTTAATCCCATAGGTGATGTGACAGAATCATTTTCATTATTAAAAAAAACATTTTTGGATAAATAATCATGTCAAAGGTAGGAATAATTGCATATGGAACAACTCCATTTACAAGAGAAGATCATAAGATAGAATCAATATTACACAAATCAACAAATGATTTATTTCAAAATAATCCAGATATGGATAAAAAAGAAATTGATGCAGTATTAGTTTCTACAAATAATAATTCAAAATATTTGTCACCGGTGTTATCTGAAATGAATGGAATTCAGCCAAAAATAGCACATTCTATAGAAAGTCTATGTAATTCAGGCACAAATTCCATTGTTTCAGCATTTTCTTACATTTCATCAGGCCTTGCAGATATGGTATTAGTTTCAGGAGCTGAAAGGTATGATAGTCCAGGACAAATATTAGAATGGGATAATTCCAGAGGAGAATTCAAACATCCAATATTTTGGGCATCACTTTTTTCAAAGTCATATAAACAAAAATATAAAATTTCAAATGAGCAATTATCAATTGTTTCAGTTAAAAATCACAAACAGGCAAAAGAAAATCCAAATGCATTATCAAAAAAAACATACACATCTCAAGATGTATTAAATTCTAAAAAATTAACAGAAGATCTAAGGTTATTGGATTGTTCAAGACCCTGTACAGGAAGCGCATCAATCCTTTTAGCATCTGAAAAAGTTGCCAAAAAAAATACAGACACACCCATTTGGATTACAGGGATAGGACAAAAAACAACCTCAGCTGGATTTACAAAAAATATGTCACTATCATCCATGGAATCAACAAAAATAGCAGGAGAATCTGCACTAAAAATGTCAAATCATAATATTTCAGATGTGGATGTTGCAGAAATTCACGATGCATTTTCGGTTTGTGAACCCATGGCATTAGAATCACTAGGATTTACAAATCCTGGGGAAGGAATGGATATGATTAATAATTTACATGAAACAAATAATTTTAAAATTAATCCAAGAGGGGGGTTAATTGGGGCAGGACATCCATTAGGGGCAACTGGAATTTCTCAAACTATAGAAATTGTGCAACAACTACAAAATAATGCACAAAAACGTCAAACAGATAATGCAGAAATTGGATTAATACACAACATGTCAGCAGCTTCCACATCATCAACGGTATTGGTATTGGAAAAATGAGTTTTGAATCAGAGTTATCTAAAGGTAAATTTTGTATTCCAGAATGTACAAAGTGTGAGAAAATAATCTGGCCACCATCAGGGTTTTGTGATAAATGTACTGGAATTACATCACTAAGAAAAGGTGAATTTGAGGGTAAAATTATTGAATTTTCTAAACAAAATGAAGATTATTTTTGCATGGTTGAATTTTACAATTCAATTAGACTAATAGCCAAAATGGAGAAGATTCCAAAAAAAGATCAAATAGTAAAAATCACAAAATGCGGCATTTCAGATAAAAGTTATTTTTTTACTGTTGTTTAAATTTTGTAAAAATGTAGGGTGTTTCAACTAATTGATCAAAAGTCCAAACAGTAGGTAACGAAACAGTGTCAATCACATCCAAGTGATGTTGCTCAATTAAAGTACTCCATCCACCATTTGATAGATTTCCAGATAATTGTTTTTTAGTATTAGTTCCAGCAAATACCACTCCCGTGTTTGTTTTTAAATTTACAATAGAATTAATTTTTTGAATAATACTTGTTGCCAGAATGTCGCCCCCCATTTGAGGCAGACCCCCGATAAAAAATACAGGTCTTTGTAAATTTAGTTTAGAGTAATCAAATTCCAACGCATCCTCACATTTTGGATTAAAGTTTTGATTTGTTTTATCACATATTGTATTTTGTAATTCAACTAACACATCATCAATTTCAATACTGTGGGAGGTAAATTCTAAAATCTTTGCACAAAATGCAATACGTCCATCACCAGAACCAATATCAACAAGTTCTGAAAAACCAAGTTTTTTAGCAATGAAAGTCATTACATAAGCAGACATTATCCATGTTGGGTAAAATGGCTGACAACTAGAGCCATGCTTGATACTATTTAGCCAATAATCATTAATGTCTCCCTCATACACAACACAAGGAATCCCCAAAATATTTTGCTCAAAGGAATTCAAGTAGATGGGATTTTTTTCAGCAAATTCATGAAGTTGTTTTAAATGATTTTCATTAATTGGAAATTCTTTGGACACCCGAGAAGGAATAACTTCCTGAATATGGGCACTTCCCGAGTAATTTTTTGCAAAATCTTGTTTTATTTTAATTAAATTTTCAACAAACTCATCTAACATAAAATTTCTAAAATATACGGGTATGATAAACTCATTGTAGTTTATTTTGATTTTTCAGATAAAATTTCTGAGATGTCTTGTTGAATTTTTTCCAATTGTTCAACAGTATTATTTTCCAATTCTTTGATTCGTTTAATTTCCACATCTGTAGGCTCCATCATCAATTCAAAACTAAGATGTTTGAGGAGATTTAGATAAGAGTCTCGTTTTTCAAGTAATTTTTCAATAACAAGTTCAGACATTAAAAAATCTGAATTGCTCAAGTATATAGAAATTGAGTCAGCAAAAATTACCGATGCAATTCAGGCATTATTTTCAGGCATGAAAATCAGAACAATTTCACAAATGCCTAAAAAAATTAACGGTACTTTGCACTGCCGATCTGTCTATTGTTTTTTGTTGGTTTTGTATGCGCTTTAACCATATGTCTCAGTGTTCTTTCAGGATCAGAAAATTTCATATGACATATCTTGCATTCTGTGTCAGCTGCATCTTTAGATTTTTTTTTAAATAAATTCAACTAATGGAGGTAAAATCAGAGTGTTAATAAATTGCGACATCACTATGCTTTACAAAAAACAATGTGTTGTGCAAGGTTACCCCCACCACCAAAATCTCTTAGTTACTTTGATTAGTGATTTGATATTTGCAATGTTTTCAGGATTCAATTCAATTTCTTTGTGTTCTGCTAAGACGTGTTCTTTAACCATTGACATCAGCTCCTCATCATCATTTCTTGTTGATTCTGCTGACCAACTACAATCTTTGCCTGCATCTTTGCAACTAATTGATTTTGTCATAACTATGTGATTTTTCATGGTTATTTATCTAATGGACCCAAACCAAAACCAACGTACCTTTTTTTGTACCAACAGGTCAGCAGATTCCAAATTGTTCATTCCAAATCAGGCTGGCATGGATTGAATGTCCGTTTCTGATGACGGTAATTTTGTCTTAAGATCTGAAACGATTGTAATCAGATGACAGACTTGGTCTTGTAATTATGCAAAGTCAATTTTTCTATATAATGGGCACTACCAACTTGTACTGGCGGCAAACGATGCCAGAGGTTGTTGTGAATTTAAATTTCAGATATGCTGCAGATGTCAGATAAATTTTTCGTTGACCGATCTACTTAATTTTTAGTTTGACGTAGTGAGGGCATGGTTGATGAGACAGAAAATCAGGATTGGCGCAAGTTTGGAGAGGGGGGCAAAAATAGATGGGATCAAAAAAATGAGACGGAAAACACGTCACAGTCCGCTCACAAGTCAAAACAGCGATGAAGTGAAAGTGACAAATTACAAAGTTATAATGTAATTACCAAGTTTACTATATCTGATTGTAAATAGAAAAGATCCATGGAGTCAATTACAATAATGAAACAAAAAATGTCAAAAAATAAAACTGATCATCAAAAAGCAGCAAGAACACGCAGACAGCGAGGGTACCAGTGGGAAGACACGATTGTAAAACGATTTAAAAAATCAGAGAATTGGAAAGCGTTTAGACTCGGATCTCCAAGTATTGCGTTGCCCGATGTGTTGGCAGTAAACACGCCAGAAAGTACAATATTTACAATTGAGGCAAAATCCGGAACAAGTACATCACTTCCAGTACCTGCAGATCAAATACAACGATGTCTGGATTGGATTAAAACATTTGACATCTATAAAAAAAAGAAAGTGTTGCTTGCATTCAAGTTTCTCTCAAAAAAACGAATCGATGTGGGGGTGTACAAAAACAGAGAGTTAAGAGAGTTTTTTAAAATTTGGGACGAATCGTTGGAAATCACTGACTGCGTATGCAGGTACGATGGAAAAATGTTTACGAAAATCAACGGTATCAAAAAAGAATTATTCTTAAAAGAATGCAAAATGCCTTTTAAAACAAAACAAAGAACGATAGAATAAATTTCAAAGTAGATAAAGTTCAAATCATTTTTAAGTATAAAATACACACCAGTATTATGCCTGAAGAGAATCTAAAAGAAGATCAAGTTGAATCAAACATCGAATCTTTGCTAGAGACAGTATCAGACGCAGAAGTGAATTCACGAATTAGTTTTGAAGAATTTACAGATGAAAGGGCATTAATCAGCAGCGACACGTTTAAGAAAAAACATATGAAAATTAAGGTTTTAGAAGTGTCTGATGAAAATCCAGTTTCAAAATGGAAGTTTGGAGATAGAGTAAAAATAACTAAAATTCTTGTTACCATCAAACATCTTGCAACACAGCAAGTAGAAGAAGCAGAATTTGATATCGAGGCAATCGAACTAGAAATGTCAGAGAAAAGACATTATTCATCAGTGAACAGATGGATACCAGTAGAGGACATAAAAAACGGATACGTGGTTGGTTCGATGCATACAAGATTGATAAGTGATGCAGCTGCCTTAGACTATATCATATTCTAATAAGGAATTTAATTCTAGAAAAGTTACTGAAAAACATTATAAACAAAAGAATTTGAAAATTATCATGAGTGCAAAAGAATTTGATGTGAATGGAACAGATTACACAGTTACCATAACAGAACAAGTCATCGGTCATGTCAATAATCTAAAAAATCTATACAATGCAGCATATGAGGATCCTGAAAGTTTTGAGGATGTTAGTGCAGAAATTTCAAGTACAATTACAGAGATTGCAAGTACTGTGGAACCTGATGTTGAAGACAGTGATTTGGACGGATTAATTCAAGAGATAATTAAAGCAGTGGATAATAGAGCCTCTGAAATTGAAAAAGAATTGTCAGTTAAAGACAAGCCTAAAAAGAAAAAATCAAAATCAAAAAAATAATCTCGATTTGACCTTAAACTCAGATAAAGTCAAGAGATAAATGCTAACCAATACAACATTACTAAAGATATGTCCAAAAGTTGTGAGTGCGGTATTTGTGATCATTATAGCGAATCAGAATGTATTGAAAAAGAGTGTAAATGTTGTTTGAATTTTCACGAACGATCTGGACCTAAACGAAAGTAATTTTAGTTATTTGTTTTTGTAACAACTACATTTTTTAGAAAAATGACGAGAGCAACCAAGTAATTTATGATCTTGACAGCCGCACAAAATACATTTTTTTTGACCAGTCATAATTGGTCCAATAAGTCATAGACGTTATCCATCATGTTTTTATTTTTTAACGCTTCTAAAATTTTTAATCTCATATTTTTTACACGAGATGCATCATCAGAATACAAGGGTGCCATAGTTACAATCTCTTTTTCAAAGGAATAGTTTTCCAAATATTGAGAAAATTTTGTTTTTACAACCTTAAAATCAGATGCGGGGATTTTATCAAGATCTATTTTGTTTGACACAACTCGAATAAACCCATTAATTTTTAACATTTCTTTTTCAATTTTAGCAAGATCTCCGGGCTTATCTTCAATCTCATTGAGAATTTGATAAGACTTTAGAATATGGTTCAAGATATTTTTCAAATGTTCATTATAAGTAACCACAATATGATTAGAAATCACATCCATCTAAAGTTTAGGGAATTTATTTTACCTATAAAAAAAATTTCACATTTAAATTATCACCAATTACCTACAATTACAAATGCAAGACGATGCTTATCTAAAATGTGTTAATCCAAAATGCGGTTTAGAATATCCAATATTAAGTACAAATGTACAATGTGAGAATGGACATGTCTTAGATGTAAAATATAAAAATAAACCCTCAACTAATCTTAAAGAAACATTTTATCAAAGAAGGAATTCAAAAGGCAGTATTTTTAATGAAAGTGGGGTATGGAGGTTCAGGGAATTACTAAATTTTTGTCAAATAGATACAGAAAATATTGATGAGTGCTCAAAAGTTTTAGTTTCGCTAGATGGAGCAGAAGGAAGACAATCAAAACCATACCACATGTCTAAAGCAGCAGAATTCATAGGTATTGAGAAAGAGGGATTATGGTTACAGCCAGAGGGATACAATCCAAGTGGTTCTTTCAAAGATAATGGAATGGTAACTGCTGTGACTCATGCCAAAATGGTTGGAGCTAAAAAAATTGTCTGTGCGTCAACTGGAAACACATCAGCTTCAGCTGGAATGTTTGCAGCAAATGAAGGGATAAAGTGCGATGTGTATATTCCAGCAGGACAAATTGCACCAGGAAAACTCAGTCAAGCATATCAATTTGGAGCTCAAATTGTACAAGTAGAAGGAAATTTTGATGATGCATTAAAACAATCATTGGAAGATGCAAAAAATCATGATGGGTATACAGTAAATTCAGTTAATCCCTTTAGAATAGAAGGACAAAAAACAATTCCATTTAGAGCATTAGAATATTTGAATTGGGAAGTTCCAGACTGGATTGTTTATCCAGGTGGAGCATTAGGAAACACATCAAGTTGTGGGAAAGCATTAATGGAATTATACCAATGGGGATGGATTAAAAAAATTCCAAGAATCGCAGTAATTAACTCAGAAGGGGCCAGCACATTATCTGATTTGTATAACGGTAAATTTGAAGGAGAGGAATTAAGATGGAATAAAGGAAATCCAAATACAGAATTAATTTCTAGATATTATGATCATCTAGATAAACAAGGATTACGACCTAACACTAAAGCTACTGCAATTCAAATTGGAAGGCCTGCAAATATTTTGAAAGGATTAAGAGCACTTGAATTTACAAATGGTGTTGTAACAACAGTATCTGATTCAGAAATGTTAGATGGCATGTCAGTTGTTGGTCTAAATGGATTTGACTGTGAAATGGCATCAGGTGCATCAGTGGTAGGAATTAAAAAATTAACTGAGCAAGGAATAATTAAAAAAGATGACGTGGTTGTAGGAATTCTTACAGGAAGACAAAAAGATGCAATGATTCCAGTGGATTATCACAGCAATTCAAAAAATACATTTGCAATACCGCCAAAAAATTAGCCTCAGTTTAAGATAAAATTAATTAAAATAATTAGGATTGTTATGAAGAGTTTAAATTCATGGATTACTAAACAAGTGTAACCAAAAGATGGTGCAAAATAACTAAATGAGTAATACTAGTTTTAAGAGATTTTCAAGGAGAGTATCATGGTAGATTTATGGATTGAAATTTCAATATTATCTGTTTTAATTGGATTATCGGGATTTTTCAGTGGATTAGAAGTTGCACTAGTTGGAGTTAGAAAATCAAAGGTTGTTCAATTATTTAATGAAGGTAAAAAAGGTTCCAAAGCACTGCACAAACTAAAAACAAATCCAAGTTGGATGATGTCAAGTGTAAATTTAGGTAACAATTTAGTAAATGTTGGAGCATCAGCACTTGCAACAAGTGTTGCAATGAGATTATTTGGTGATGATGGATTAGGAATTGCAGTTGGTATTATGACATTTTTAATTTTAGTATTTGGGGAAATAACTCCAAAAACATATTGTAATGCCAATTCAACTAGAATTGCATTAAGATATGCACCAGTGTTGTTAGGATTTAGTTATGTATTTTATCCAGTTGTAAAATTCTTTGAAGTAATTACAAGAGGTGTCGTAAAAATGACAGGAAGTAGTTATTCGCCACCTCCAATCACTGAGGAAGATATCAAAGGAGTAATTGATCAAGGATTAGAAGAAAAAGCACTTGAAAAAGAAGAAATGGAATTAGTTCATGGTGCACTAAAATTTGATGATACAGTGATTCGCTCAGTGATGACTCCAAGAGTTAAGATGTTTTCACTAAATTCTAAAATGATACTCTTTGAGGCATTACCACAAATCAACCAAAGGGGCCATTCAAGAATTCCAATTTTTGGAGAAACCGGAGATGATATTGTGGGAATTATTCATGTCAGAGACGTGTTAAAAGAATTAGAAAAAGACAACAAAATGGTCACATTAAAAGAAATTGCACGAAAACCTGTTTTTGCATCACAAGAAAAAATGATCAGTTCTTTACTAAAAGAGATGAAAGGTAGAAAAACACACATGGCAATTGTAATAGATGAACATGGGGGAGTAGAAGGATTAGTTACACTTGAGGATTTGTTAGAAGAAATTGTGGGGGAAATTGAAGATGAAACAGATACAACAAGAGAAACAGGGTATGAAAAAATTGATCAAGACACAATAATTACAAATGGAGATATTGAAATTGACATTATCAACGAAATTTTTAAGACAAAGATTCCTGATGGGGATGACTATGCATCACTTAATGGATTACTACATGAGAGATTACAAGATATACCACAAGAAGGGGATAAAATCGAAATACAAGAATTACGAATAATTGTTGAAAAAGTTTCAAAAAACACCCCACAAAAAATTAGGATTGAAAAAATCAGGATTTAATCTTTTTTCATCAAAAGTATCACTTTTTCCATCAAATGCGTCAGATACATCATCAAATGCGTCAAGTGTGTCAAGTGTTTCATCAAGTGTCATCAGGAAGTACACCAGGTGTATTTACGCACGATTCAGAGTTGGGATTAAAAAATTTGATTTGATGAAACACTTGATGGGTTTGAGGAAACACTTGATGGGTTTGATGAGTATAACTACAAAGAATTTACAAATCAAAAAGTTTTGAGAAATGATTCATACTTGGAAAATCATAAAACAATAACATTGTTAGTCTTTTTTAGCAAAATGTTCTTGTAATTTTTGTTTCTTCTCTTGCATGTGGAAAATAGATTCTGTGTGTGCAAATGCATCCTCATAGGATTTGCCAAACAACATTGCTTGCAATAACATGTGATTTTCAGGAATTACAATTCCTGTTTGATCATCAGAATACATCAGTTGAACAGTATCTCCAATGGATGTAGTCATGTTAGCATGAATATGGATCATATTAGTATCTGTAAAATTAAATCCCATATTTTGAGCATAATCTCGAACATCTTTGGTACCCTTTGCAGTCCATAATGTTGCTACACCAAATTCATCAGTAAAAATATCATGAATCTCAGAGGGTTTTGGCGCAGTTTCTTTGAATCGAATATCCATAATGTGCAAATGCATTTGTCTTGTGGGAACTTTAATTGCACGAACATAAAGAGGCGCATCTTTGCCAAAATACAATTTGACATCATCTCCATGATGAGGCTTTTCAGTCATCTCTATGGTATCAGAGACCTTCTTTTCAGTTTGTTCAATGTCTGCCCATCGTCTAACTAGAGTAACATCAAATCTAACTAAATCATCCCTAAATTTTTCACGCAGAGGCTCCAGTATCTTACCCATGCCAGTCACATTACAACTACCTTGCATGACATGTTGTTTACCTGATACAAGATCATAATTTGCACGAGAGTTAAACAGTAAATCCGAAACAGTTTCATCCCCCGTAGTGGATTCACCACCCTGATAAATTGCAGAGGTATTTTTTGGCTCATACAGATTTTTTTTATTTTTGTAACCATGTCCTCCAGGAGATGCATCAATTACAAGATCACATTCATCAATAGCAGATTCTATACTTCCAGATATCGAATAATCTGAAAAATCATTTAATTTTCTTTCAGGAACATAGACATTAAGACCTCTAGATATTGCAACGTTTACTTTCTCATCAGGGGAATACTTTCCAACACCAATTACTGAAATTTCTGGATCATCTTTAAGAAATGAAGTGATTCTACTTCCAATTGAGCCATACCCATTAACAAATACTTTTTTCACAATACCACTCAAATTATCTTACTTATTTACTAATTGAACAAAAGACTAAATGTACTTTAAAAAAAACATAATTTATTGATACATGCTCCTTCACTTGCAATAGGTGCCATAATTGCTTCAATTACAATTACATTAGTAATTTTTGGATTCAATGGTTCATTTAATGAGCAAGGGTTATCCATTGAGCCCACACCAAAAATAGAACAAATAGGACCTGCAAAAATTACAATGAACACATTTGTGTCAAATGGCTCACCAATATTGGGGGAGCATGATGCTCCAATCACACTAGTCGAATTTGGGGATTATCAGTGTCATTATTGTAACGTATTTTTTCAATCAATTGAAGAAGACATAGTAAAAAATTATGTTGAAACAGGTAAAGTCAAAATAATTTTTAAAGATTATAACATAATTGGACCAGATTCAATTAAAGCATCACACGGAGCACATTGTGCAAATGAGCAAGGGGAATTTTGGAAGTATCATGATACACTATATTCAAATTGGACAGGCGAAAATAACGGATGGGCATCTTCAGAGAATCTAGAAATATTTGCAAAAGAAATCGGTCTAGATATGGATAACTGGTCTGAATGTATGATAAAAGGAACACATTCACAAATTATTCTTAATAGCAATAATGATGCCAGAGCATTAGAATTAACTGGGACACCTGCATTTTTTGTAATTAATTCAGATGGAAAAGTTACAAAACTTTTTGGAGCACAACCATTTGAAGTTTTTAAAAAAATATTTGATTCAGAATCATAAAATGATACTCAATGCGCATAGATCATATTGAAAAAATTGAAAATATCCTTCCTAGTTAGTTAAAATTTACAACAAATGCTTAATTACTCAATTATTTGATGAAGCTCATGACAGCTGGAATAGACGATGTTGCAATATACATTCCCAGATTATACCTAGATGCAGAAGATTTTGCAGGAGCTAGGGGACTAGATCCGGTAAAATTACAAAAAGGTCTAGGAGTATCTCAAATGGCAATAGTAGATGCCAATCAAGACCCAGCATGTCTTGCAGCTAATGCATGTTTACGAGTTATGCAAAAAAATAATCTAAAACCAGAGGACATAGGACGATTATACATTTCAACAGAATCTGCATTTGATGAATCAAAGGCAATGAATTCATATGTTATTGGAATGCTTGAGCAAGTTTACGGTCAAGGATCTTTTGAGCATTGTGGAGGGGTAGAAACAAAATTTGCGTGCGTAAGTGGCTCATATGCACTTTATGATAATGCAAATTGGATTAGAGCAGGAGAATCTGAAGGAAAAAATGCACTGGTCGTAGTGTCAGATATTGCAAAATATGACATGGGATCAAGTGGAGAAATGACTCAGGGTGCAGGTTCAGTAGTGATGCTGCTAAATGATAATCCAAGATTACTAGAATTTGATCCTAAAGTAACATCAACATCAATCAAAGACGAATATGACTTTTACAGACCATTTGGAAAAGAAACACCAATTGTACACGGTCAGTATTCTAATTTACTTTACATGATTCAAGTTAGAAAAGCATTAGAGGCTTACAAGAAAAGAGTAGTTTCAACAAATCTAATTCAAATGAAAGATGATGAAACAATTTTAGATCATATGGATTACATTAACATGCACTTGCCATACAGTAACATGGGCAAGAAAGCATTAGCATATTTAGTTAGACATGAATGGCGTCAACTTCCAAGATGGAAAAAAATCTTAGAACAAATTGGAATGGAAGAACCAATACCAAAAGATCCACGTGGAACAATTGAATCAGTTTTAGGAGATGAAGAGTTTATGACAAAAGATCATGAATTTACAAAATTATTTACAAAAACACAAGATTATCAAGATGTGTATGAATCAAAACTTTCAAGTTCATTAATCGCATCTACAATGATTGGTAATTTGTATACAGCATCTTTGTATTTGGGATTTAGAAGTAGTTTAGAATTTGAGTATCAAAAGGGAGTAGATTTAGAAGGAAAAAGAATAGGGTTTGGATCTTATGGTAGTGGAAGTAGTGCGATGGTATTCAGTGGAGTTGTGCAACCAGAGTACAAAGAAATTGTCAAAAGTATGAATTTAGAAGCAGAAATCGGACCAAGAAGAAGACTAACGTGGAGTGAATACGAAGAGTTACATGAAAATAAATTAGCACCAGAAGAGTCAAAGATGCATACCAAAAAAGAATTTGTTTTAGTAGATGTAAAAACAGATACAGAAAGTAGAGGAGAAAGACGATACGTCTTTACTGAATAATTTTACAATTTAATTAAAAATTACAATGTCTGAAGAAATTAATCCAATCAAAGAATATCTGTTTGGATATATTGAAAAATCAGAAGAAATTGTAGGGTTAATTGCTGAAAAAAAATTTGATGTCATCATAAATAAAATAATTGAGAATTGTTATGACAAAATTATTTTGATGGATAAAAAAGAAGAGGCCATCGGAGTTTTAGCCACAGGAATATTGCATTATTTACTCACAAATGCGCTTCTAAACAGTCAAAGAAAAATAGACCACAATGGAATAGAGTTAGACATAGTCATTCCAGATGTTAAAACATTAGAAAAAGATGCAAAAATGACATTATTAATTATAATTCCCAAATCCTCAGACAAAAAAATTATTGAAGAAAAAATAGCAAAATTAACAAAAATTCAACCCGTAAAAGAAAACATTTGGGTAGTTTTATCCGAAAACATAGACATTGATTACAAAACATTCGTGTTATCTAAAGAAAATAATTCATTTGCAAAAATAATTTTTGAGATTGCACAATTTTCAAATGTAGGTAGAGCAAACAAGTTTAAAATTTTACGAATTTAAATTAAAATTATTTCAAAAGGGATTTCAAATTAATATTTTTTTTAAAAATTTTATGTAATGATGCATTATCCATGTCTTTAATGAAAGGAATAGAGCCCAGAACTTTAACACCAGTTAAATTTTCTAAATCTTTTGTTAATTGATTAACAGGATAACCATTATCAAAATTATTAATTATAATTCCTTTAATTGGAATTTTATATTTTTTACACATCATTACAGTCATTAATGTATGATTAACAGTTCCCACTTTTGTTCGTGTTACAATAATTGTAGGAATTTTCATCTGTTTGATCAAATCAGTAATAAAATAATCTTTAAGAATTGGAGTCATAACACCACCCATCCCTTCAACCAACATTGTATCATGAAGTTTAGATAATTTTTTAAAACTAGATAAGATAGTTGAGATTTTTGGTTTTGTTTTGAGTTTTTTCCAAGCAGTATAAGGGGATGCAGGTATTGGGAAAAATTGAGGGTTGATTAAATTTTCAGGATCATCCACATGTGCAGCATCAGATAAAATTTTAACATCTTCAGATTTGAATCCCTTTTTTTGTGCAGTTCCAGCAGCAAATGGTTTCATCACACCAATATCAACACCCATTTCATAAAACGAGGCAGCTAAACCTGCAGTAATGTACGTTTTTCCAACGTCAGTATCTGTTCCTGTAATGAATAAAGATTGCAACAAAATAGATTTAATATTATTAGTTGATTAGTGCATCGGTCAAAATACTAAAAAAGATATTTTACAAAAATAATTTTAACTACTTAATTTTGAGCAGTATTTTCTTTTTAATTCTAGTTTTACAGTAATACATACGCTTAAGTCCATACAATTTTTCAGATATTTACTTGGCAGGTTTTAAAATAATTACAGCAGATCAAATGAATCAAACACAAAAAAAGATTCACATTAAAATTTCAAGTATGTTAGATTTTCTTGACAAATGTTTGGGTCAACCAGACAATCCAAATCAAAATATGTCACAAATTTATGTTTATGAAATGTATTCAATATTCACCCATGCAGTAGAAGAGTATGGAAAATTACTATACATGAAATCAATAATTCAAGATACAGACGGCAAATATGATGTTAATTATAGATACAAGTTTCGTGATCATACCACTAAATTTAATCTGGCATTAGCAGATTTACCTGAATCAATTAGTGTTGTATATCCTGGAGGATTTACTAAAATGGCAATGAATGTTTTAAATGTAGATTTAGATGATAATAACAATCCCACAGATATTGAATTTGATATAGATATTGATGTGTTAAGAAGATGTGTTTTTGATTTTAAAAATTACTTTATTTGAATAAAAAAATAATTGTAAATTATAACAAATCGTATAGAGTACTATTTTTTAGATTATTCCCAAATCACTTAGTTCTTTGTGTATTTCTGAATCAACTCTAGCACCAGAACCACATTTACTACACATTCCTGTTTCATCAGGATTTTCTGACATTTTTTTCTCACATTCTACACATTTGTTAATACCTTTTTTGAATCCCATACTCTTCATCAAATTATACGAGTTTTATGTATTTTTTATTTTGAAATAATTATAGGATAAAATAATTTTTAGGCACAGATAATTCAAAAAATACAGAGTAGTCAAGATTTAGGGTATCGGTTAATTATTAAGATCTGAAAGTAAACAAAATCAGTTGAAAAGTTCTGTCTGGCATCCAAACACACAGATGAAAGAATGGGATTCATTTCCAAGTATATCTAAAGGTAAAGGGATTTGGCTAATAGATTCTAAGGGAAATAAAATAATGGATGCAGTAGGCTCAATGTGGTGTAATGTTTGGGGACATTCAAATCCTCAACTAGTAAAAGCGATAACAAATCAAAGTAAAAAAATACAGCATTCATCATTATTTAATCTCACAAATGAGCCTGTAGAAAAATTAGCAAATAATCTGATAAAAATATCCCCAGGAATGTACAAGGTATTTTTTTCAGATAATGGATCATCTGCAATGGAAATTGCAATCAAGATGGCATTACAATATTGGAAAAACATCGGAGAATCAAAAAAGACACAAATTGCAACAGTGGAGAATGGATATCACGGAGATACGTTTGGTGCCATGTCTGTAGGATATGTACCAGAATTTTTTGAAAAATTTAAAAAACAATTATTTTCAACAATACAATTTCCAGTTCCTAACAAATACAGAGTGCCAAAGGGGTTTAATTTTTTAGATTATCAAAATAATTGTTTAGATAAAATAGAAAAAAGATTTTCTAAACAAGATGACATTGCAGCTTTCATAATGGAAAGTGGCGCACAAATGGCAGGGGGCGTTATAATTTATCCCAAAGGTTTTCAAAAAAAGATAAAGGACTTGTGTAAAAAGTATGGAATATTATTTGTACTAGATGAAATTGCAACAGGGTTTGGAAGATTAGGATCAATGATACAATATCAAGAACAAAAAAGCATCCCAGACATAGTAGCATACGGAAAAATGTTAACAGGAGGATATCTTACAATGGCAGCTACACTTGCAAATAAAAAAATTTACGATTCATTTTCAGGAGAATTTAATGATTGGAAACATCTATTTCACGGTCATACATACACGGGGAATCCATTAGCAGCAGCTGTAGCAAATGAAAATTTCAACATGTATCAAAAAAACAATCTAATAAAAAAAATACAAAATACATCCAAAGTGTTTACAGATTATTATCAAAGACTTTTAGAAATAGATATTGTTGGAGATATTAGGCATAAAGGAATGCTAATGGGCATTGAATTAGTCTCAGATAAAAATAAAAAAACTCCAATTCATACAAAAAAATCAATCAATAAAGTATTTTTTGAAGAAGGTAAAAAACATGGAATTTATTTTCGAACATTAGGAAATATTGTGATGTTAGTACCACCGCTGGCCATTACAGAAAAGGAACTAAATTTACTTTTAGATAGAACAATTAAGACTATTGAGGCAGTAAAAACACAAATAATTTGACCGTTAACTATCAACTTCTAAGAGGTTAACAAGTACAGTATTTTTATAAATGGAATATGACATAAATCATCATGAGCAGTTTAGAATTCATTAAAGAATGTCAAGAAAAAGTATTTTCCGGAATTAGGATTTCGTCAGAAGATGCAAAAAATTTGTTCAATATTCCAAATGAGGATCTAAAAGACCTAGCCAGATGTGCAGATGAAATAACAAGAGACTATAACGGAAATAAAGTAGATGTAGAGCAATTAAACAATATTAAAAAAAATGCATGTAGTGAGGATTGCACATTTTGTGGACAATCAGCATTCTTTGATACAGGAATTGAGACATATCAATTACCAACACCACAAGAAGTAGTTGTTAAAGCTAAAAAAGCAAAAGAAGAAGGTGCAGAATCATATTGTCTAGTTGCAGCATGGAGAGAACCATCACCAAAAGATTTTACCAATGTTTGTAAAATTATTGCAGAGATAAATGAAAAAGTAGGGATTAGTGTAGAGTGTAGTTTAGGTTTTCTAACTAAAGGGCAAGCATCAAAACTAAAAGAACTCAAAGTGAAAAGATATAATCATAATTTAGAAACAGCTAAATCAAAATTTTCAGAAATTTGTACCACACATACGTATCAAGATAGATTAGATACTCTTGAAATTGCAAGAGAAGCAGGGTTAGAACTATGTACAGGCGGAATTATTGGATTGGGAGAAACAAGAGAACAAAGAATAGAACTAACTTTAGAATTAGCAAGAATATATCCAGAAGAAGTTACAATAAACATACTAGTTCCAGTTCCAGGAACCCCACTTGAATTACAAGCAAATCTTCCAAATTCTGAAATTACTAGAATGTTTTCAATAATTCGATTTCTATTACCAGAATCAGTCATTAAAATTTCGGGAGGAAGAGAGACTAATTTGGAGGATTCTGGAGAAGAATTACTTCAAAGTGGAGCAAATGGAATAATTACTGAAGGATATCTTACTATGGATGGGAACAAGTCTCAAAAAGACCTAGAGATGATTGAAAAAATTGGACTTGAAATTAAATAATTTTTATTAAAATTCCACGGACATATGCTATTTTTAAATTAATGAAAACATAGTTCTAAAATCATACATCAAAATACCCTCATCATGAAAAATAATAATTTATTATTATTTTCAAATTAATCATTAATGTTCTAACGGTGTTTAGTTTTTTATATTTAGAAATATTTTAAATT
>Ga0209042_1000286_pt1 | contig 59418 bp, 51 predicted proteins | sample SaaInlV_200m_DNA_6_FD_184649 | JGI IMG/M metagenome (GOLD analysis project Ga0209042, IMG submission 184649) | Marine microbial communities from expanding oxygen minimum zones in the Saanich Inlet - SI037_S2LV_200m_DNA (SPAdes) (version 2) | ecosystem: Environmental > Aquatic > Marine >... | reverse complement strand
TACAATGAAAAGGCCATAGCAGCTGATCTGGGCATTTCCCGGACACCGGTCAGAGAAGCGCTTCTGGAACTTGCCTCCCAGGATCTCATTATTTTTATGCCCCGAAGGGGATTGATGCTGAACCGTTTCAACCTGCGTGATGTGGATGAAATATTTGAATTGAGGAAGGCCATTGAACAGGCATCCGTTGAAAAAATTGCCAATACTTCCCCTCTGCCCGACCTGCTTGCCATTGAAGAATCCCTGCTGGAGCAGCGCAAAGCAGTGAACCAAAAAGATTATATGGCTTTTATTGAGGCAGACAGGAAATTTCATACCAGTTTCACTACATTGACAAACAATAGCCGCATGATTTCAATCGTGGAAAATATAAGGGACATGATCCAGGTGATGGGCATAAAAGCCCTGAGTCTTGAAGGCCGTGCAGTAAAGGTGATTGAAGAACACCAGGCAATTTTTAAAGCAGTAAAAGAAGGCCATGTCAAAAAAGCCCGCAACTTCATGGCGTATCATCTTGATCAAAGCATGGAAGCGGTTAAGGAATCAGAACTATGAATAATAAAGGAGCAAAACATGCGAATCAGGCCATTTGATTTTAAAGCGGCGGTTAGTTTGCAAGATGCTTTAATTCAACTTGATCAATCAGGCCCCGATGCCAAGGTGCTTGCCGGAGGGACCGATCTTGTCTTAAATATGAAAAAAAAGAAGATTCTTCCTTCCACAGTCATCAGCCTCCATTCTATTAAAAATTTAGAATATGTTGAAGAAAAAAACGGCATGATCCATATCGGAGCCATGGCCAAACACGCAGATCTTGCAATAAATCCCATTCTTGAAAAAGAGGTGTCAATTCTCTGCCAGGCAGTGGGGTTGATTGGATCATGGCAGGTTCGCAACATTGGTACCATTGGCGGAAATCTCTGCAATGCTTCTCCGGCTGCAGATTCTGCACCGCCCCTTCTGGCCCTGGATGCCTCAGTGGTCATTGCCACCCTTAAGGGAGACAAAATCATTCCAATTACTTCATTTTTTTGCGGCCCGGCCCAAACCATTATAAAATCAAACGAAATCCTGAAGGAAATTCTTATCAAAAAGCCGGTCAATCCATCTGCTGGATGTTATCTTAAACTCAGGAGGCGAAAAGCTGTCGATATTTCATTGGCCGGTGTTGCCTTTCAGGCTGAAACCGATCCCACAGGCAAGAGGATAGGCCAGGTAAAAATCGCCCTGGGCGGAGTTGCTCCCACTCCTATCCGGGTTCCCGATGCTGAGACCTGTCTTACGGGGCTTTGTATTGACGATGCATTTGAAAAAATTGCCCTGTGTGCGCAAAAAGCTGCCAGGGCCTCAAAACCCATCGATGACGTCCGTGCTACAGCAGATTACAAAAGCACAATTGTCAATGTTTTTGTTCAGCGGTGTGCTCAACACGTTTTAACAACATTAAAAAATCAAAGAGGGAAATCATGAAGCATGTACGGATTCATCTTGTTGTTAATGGGGAAGATTATTCGCTTTTTATTACACCCAATAGAGTGTTGTTGGATGTGCTTCGGGAAGATTTGGAGTTGACTGGAACAAAGGAAGGGTGCGGACTTGGAAAATGCGGCGCCTGCACGGTATTGCTGGATGGCCGTCCTGTCCACGCATGTCTGACCCTGGCCCTCCAGGCCGATGGGTGCCAAATAACCACCATTGAAGGAATAGGTGAAAAAGAAGTGCATCCGCTCCAGGAAGCCTTTATAGATAAAGGTGCCATTCAATGCGGATTCTGTACACCGGGAATGATTAACACGGCCAAGGCTTTATTGGATGCAAACGCCAACCCCAGTGAGGATGAAATCAAGCAGGCCATTGCCGGGAATCTTTGTCGCTGTACAGGCTATAACAAAATTGTTGACGCCATCCATTCCTGCGGCTGCCAGTCTGAAAAAGAAAAGGGAGAAGTAAGATGAGCCAATTAGACATTGTTGGAAAATCTTTTCCCCAGATAGCGGCACGGGAAAAAGCCACGGGTGAGACCAAATTTGTTACGGACCTTGTGCTCCCGAGAATGCTCTGTGGGCAGGTGCTCAGAAGCCCTTACCCCCATGCAAAAATTATTTCCATTGATACGGCCAAGGCTGCTGCACTGCCAGGTGTAAAAGCAGTTGTAACCTTTCAGGATACACCCAAAATCAAATTTGGGCCAAGGTCAGAGGACTGGACTATTTTTGCTTCTGATAAAACACGATTCCACGGTGATGAGGTAGCAGCAGTTGCTGCTGTTGATGCAGATATTGCAGAACAAGCTTTGGAACTGATTCGGGTAGAATACAAAGAACTCCCTTACATCATAAGCCCGTTGGATGCCATGAAGCAAGGAGCGCCGTTGGTACATGAGGATAAGCCCGGCAATATAGGGGCTGAATTTAAAGTTGAGGCAGGCGATGTTGATCGGGCGATGGATGATTCCTATGTGGTGTATGAAGATCATTTTTACACCAATCAGGTCTATCAGGCTTACATGGAACCTATGTCAGCCCTGGCAGATGTGGATCTGTCCGGTCGAGTGAGCATTTGGACGGGAACCCAGATTCCGAACATGATGCGTATGACCTATGCCAAAGCGCTGGGTATGTCTCCGGATAGCCTGCGTATTGTTGTTCCTGAGTATGGAGGCGCTTTTGGGGGTAAAATGGAAAATAACATCCATTTGATAGCAGCGGTATTGGCTCAAAAATCCGGTCGGCCGGTTAAGCTTGTGAACACACGCCATGATGATTTCCTCGCAGGCAATCCGCGGGTCCCCATGCATTTTGATATTAAAATAGGTGCTACACAGGATGGTATTTTAACTGCAAAAGATGTTAAAGTCGTCGGTGCAGCAGGTGCCCGCCTGGTTTATTCCCAGGTGATCGTTGCCACAGCCTGCTATCGGGTAGATTCCCTTTACCGGTTGAAAAATGTCCGTGCAAAAGGATACACTGTCTATACCAATTCGGTTCCCACAGCATGTTTCAGGGGGTTTGGAAACTCGCAGTCCACATTTGTTCTGGAGTCTGCCCTGGATGAATTGGCTATCCAACTAAAAATTGATCCGGCTGAACTACGGATTAAAAATGGAATGGGCTCCAATGAAACCAGTGTTCACGGCTGGAAAATAGGGAGTTCCGGATTGCGGGAATGTGTTACCAAGGCAAGCAAGGCTGCCAATTGGTCTCAGAAGAAAAATAATAAAACCCCTTTTAAAGGCATTGGTTTGGCCTGCTGTAACCATGTATCCGGTAACCGTCCTTTTGCAAGAGAGTTTGACGGCGGGTCCGGGATCGTACGTGTTGGTAAGGACGGCCGTATAACAGTTTTTCATGGCGAGTCAGATATGGGACAGGGGCAGAACACGACTTTTGCTCAAATTGTGGCGGAACGGCTGGGGGTTACCATGGACATGGTGAATGTAGCCCAGGTGGATACGGATATTTCACCCTTTGGCCTGGGCTCCTTTGCCACAAGGGGAACATTGATGGGTGGCAACGGGGTATTGGCAGCAGCAAAAGATGCCTATGATCAGATGGCGGATATTGCCGCTGACATGTTGAACACTAAAGCCGCTGATGTTGCGTGCCGAAAAGCAATGTTTTTTTCTAAATCATCTTCTGAAACCAAAATTTCTTTTCAGGATATTGCTTCCGAGGCCACAATCAGACACCATGGTGCCCCCATAGTGGGGACAGGTTTTTACAAGCCCCCGACCGAGCTGCCTGATCCGGATACCAAAAAGGGAAATATCTCACCGGCCTATCCCTTTGGATGTCAAATTGCAGAGGTTGAAGTTGATCCGGATACGGGCCAGGTCTCTGTCACAAATTTTGTTGCAGCCCATGATGTGGGACGTGCCATAAACCCAATGGCCACCGTAGGGCAGATTCAAGGCGGGATTGCTCAAGGACTGGGGTGGACCTTGATGGAGAACATGGCCTATGAAGACGGTAAAATGATCAATGCCGATTTTGTAGACTATATTGTTCCCAGCTGTTTTGATATCCCGGACATCAAGGCAATTTTGGTTGAACCTATCGAACCCAACGGTCCTTATGGTGCAAAAGGGATTGGTGAACCTGCCCTTAATCCGACCATGGCCGCTATAACAAATGCCATCTATGACGCAACAGGAGTGAGGATAAAGGAACTGCCGGTGAATCCACAAAAATTATTGGCCCAGATACAAAAACTGGGGAAGCATGTAAAAGAGTGATTCACTAAAATATCTTCCAGGCATTATCAAAAAAAACAAAAACTTGACATAGATCAATGATATCAGCCTTTTTTTTTGTCATGGTGGCTTTTAAAGAGACACCTTTTAAAGGGAATCTTATAATTTTAAATAGGAGATCTGCCATGAAAAAGAAAAGCGTATCAAGAAGAAATTTCATAAAAACGGGTACAATGAGTCTTGCTGCATCAACCCTTCTGCCTTCCATATTCTCAGGTAAGAAAGCCTTTGCCGCCACCCAAAAAAAAGAAAACCCAATGTTCTGCTACCAGTGTGAACAGACCATGGGTGGCAAAGGATGTACCAGGATCGGTGTCTGCGGAAAAACGCCTGAAGTTGCAGCGCTTCAGGATTTTTTAATCCATACCCTTAAAGGGCTTTCCATTGCAGCTGTTGCCGGTCGAAAGGTGAATATCAGTGATTCGGAAACCAATCAGTTTACCTGCATGGCCATGTTTTCCACCCTGACCAATGTAGAATTTGATCCATATCGGTTTGAAGATCTCCTCCAGCAATCAGTCTCTTTGAGGGACAAGATGATCAAAAGGGTGAAAGCTGCCGGTGGTACAATTTCATCAGACAGTGACAGCCTGACCCTGAAACTCAAACCCTCCCTGGAAGGTATGGTAAAACAGGGAAAACAATACGGGCTAATGTCAGTTCCTGATATTGATCCTGATTTGAGGTCTCTCCAGCATATGCTCCTATTCGGTATCAAAGGTATGGCAGCTTATACTGATCATGCAGCAGAGCACGGTCAGGAAGATGAAGGCAATTATGAATTTGTCCACCGGGGTCTTGCCTCCCTTGAAGATAAAAGCCTGGATACAAATGCATATCTTGGACTGGTCCTTGAATGCGGTGAGAAAAACCTTCGCGCCATGGAGCTTCTAAGCCTCGGTAATAGCCATGCATTTGGTGATCCCGTCCCCACAAAGGTTCCCCTTGGTGTTAAAAAGGGAAAAGCGATTCTGGTTTCCGGACATGATTTTAATGACCTGGAAGCAGTCCTGAAAGCCAGTGCAGGCAAAGGGATTTATGTTTACACCCATGGTGAAATGCTTCCGGCACACGGATATCCAAAATTAAAAGAGCGGTTCCCCCATTTTTATGGCAATTATGGTACAGCATGGCAGAACCAGAAAAAAGAATTTGCCAATTTCCCGGGTTCCATCCTCATGACTTCCAATTGTATTCAGAAACCTAAAGTATCCTATAAGAAAAATATTTTTACCTCGGGTACGGTTGGAATGCCCGGTTTGACACATTTGAATAAGAACAACCTTGGGCCATTGATTGAAAGAGCCCTGGAACTTCCCGGCTATGCCGAAGACAAAAAAGATATGGAAATTCTGGTTGGATTTGGACACAAGGCTGTTCTCGGTGTGGCCGACAAAATTGTCAGCGGCGTCAAAGACGGTTCCATTGGCCATTTCTTCCTGGTCGGCGGCTGCGATGGTGTTAAAAAAGCCAGAAACTATTATACGGAGTTTGTTGAAAAAACACCGGATAACAGTATTGTCCTCACCCTGGCCTGCGGTAAATACAAGTTTTTTAAGCACCAGCTTGGTGATATTAACGGTATTCCAAGACTTCTGGATGTAGGCCAGTGCAATGATGCCCATTCAGCCGTACAGATCGCCGTGGCACTGACCAAGGCCTTTGATACTGATGTCAATGGGCTGCCCCTGTCCTTTATCATCTCCTGGTATGAGCAAAAAGCGGTTGCCATTCTTTACAGTCTGCTCAAACTTGGTATTAAGGACGTCCATCTGGGACCATCCCTGCCGGCCTTTGTTACGCCGAATATATTGAACGTACTGGTTAAAAATTATAATTTAACTCCCATTGGAACACCTGAAGGTGATCTGAAAAAAATTCTGGGATAGTCTTCTATAAAAAATACCCATATAGCCTGGGGTGGTTCTTTCAAGCAAAGAATCACTCCGGGTTTTATTTTGTTAAGCATTCAGCCAAAATGCCAACATTAGCAAAATCGCTAAATAGAGATTTGTCCAGAGAATTAATGATTCCCTAATGGTGTTATTTTGTTAACACTTGCTTGTATCCATCTGGCATTCAGATTCTTTCTGTTTTTCAGACAGCCGCAGCTTTCTTCTTGCAATGGCCTGTGTATTCCTTCTAAATTCCTCTTTTGTCACGGGTTTTAAGGGAGGAACTCTCACTGGTTTTTTGTCTTCCCCCAGGGCAACAAAGGTCAGGTATGCAGATGCAAGATGTGTCTTGACCCCGGTCATCAAATCTTCAGTTTCAATCCGTGCCCCGATTTCCATGGAAGTTTTACCCGTCCAGTTGATACCTGCTTTTATCGTTAAAAGGTTGCCGATAAATGCAGGTTTATAAAAATCCAGCCGGTCTATTGAAGCAGTTACACAGATTTTTCTGGTATGTCTTACCGCAGTGACACCGGCGGCATTGTCAATTTCCTTCATGATAACGCCGCCGTGGACAATCCCTGCTGCGTTGGCATCCCCGGGCAGCATGATCCTGGAGATAATCACTATGGAATCCTGTGTATATTTTTGGGTATTCATTGAATCCGCCTTTGCAGTCTTTTACAAGGCTGCTGCTAAAAGTCTTTACAGCCTGCCATTTAAAAAGGGCATAAGGCCTGCAATATTAAATCATGGAATTTATAAAATAGATGGATTGATCTTGTCAATGCCATGAAAAATTAAGAAAAAAGAAGAGAGATAAAAAAAAAGTTTTCCATGTCAGGCCTGAGTCGGGAATTCTTTCAACAAATTTTTAATATGAACTTGCCAGGGGTCTGCGGGACTGATACACAAGAAGATCTTATATTTATCGTTTTATGCTGGTTTTACCGGGCTGGGTAAGACACTGAATTAGATGTTTCCTAATTTTTTTACCAGGAGAAGGTTATGGACCTGAAAAATCAGGCGTTAACGAGCAAAACAAAATTACATTATAGCTGGGTCATTGTTTTTACAGGCGTGGTTGTTCTTTTCTCATGCCTTGGTCTGGGTCGTTTTTCTCTGGGGATGCTGCTTCCGTCAATGGGGATCTCACTTAGCTTGAATTATTCTCAAATGGGTTTAATCGGAACAGGTAACTTTGTGGGATACATGATTTCCGTGATACTGGCCGGTATAATTGCAAGAGCCATTGGCGCACGCTGGACCATTTCTTTTGGTCTTGTCCTGGTAGGCGTATCCATGATCTTGATCGGCCGGGCAATGACTTTTATTGAAGTGATGGCCCTTTATATTGCAACAGGCATTGGTACGGGGTTAGCAAATGTACCCATGATGGGTCTTGTCTCCCACTGGTTTTCAAAAACCACAAGGGGGCGTGCTGCAGGGACAATGTTGTCGGGAAACGGGCTGGCAATTGTTTTTACAGGTTTGTTTGTACCATGGATTAATGCGGGCCAGGGTGCAGAGGGCTGGCGTACTGCCTGGCTGACCATAGGTATTATATCCCTTGTCATAGCTTTCATTGCTGCAATGCTTCTGAGAAATGACCCTGAAGGAAAAGGCCTGGCTCCTTTGGGAGAAACAAACCAGGACCCTGAGTCTACCTCTGATAAAAAGCCCCATGGGAAAAAACAATCCAATAAATGGGCCATGGTACATTTGGGCTTCATTTACAGTCTTTTCGGGGCCACCTATGTAGTCTATGCCACTTTTATTGTCACAGCCATGGTCAATGAGAGGGGTTTTGGTGAAGGCTCAGCAGGAACGTTCTGGGCTGTTGTTGGAGGGCTTTCTTTATTTTCAGGCCCTTTGTTCGGGTGGCTGTCCGACAAACTGGGCAGAAAAATGGGCATGATGGTGGTCTATTCATTGTTCACAATTGCTTATGTCCTTGTGGCAGCCAATCTACCTGATTTGTTTTTATATGCTTCCATTGGGATTTTTGGCCTGGCTGTGTGGAGTATCCCGACTATCATGGCAGCCGCTGTAGGAGATTACATGGGCCCGGCCCAGGCAGTAAAGGCCTTTGGTTTTATAACCCTGTTCTTTGGAGTCGGACAGATCACGGGGCCTGCTGTGGCAGGCTTTCTGGCAGACATAACAGGAACTTTCAGTATGGCTTTCTGGTTGTGTGCAATTCTGACTTCAGGTGCAGTGGTTTTAACTTATTTTTTGAAAAAACCAGCCTGTGATTAATTTTATAAATTAATGTTTATTCCCAAATCTTTTCTGCTTAAACCCATTGAGATTCCAAGAATTTGAGTAAAAAGGACGGGAATGATATTGAATTTTTTCAAGTTTTGTTCCATGTCCATGACATTGTATTGTATCTGGCAATGGGTACAGGCGTTGCATATATAGGCAGCTCCTGTTTCAGAAGCGGCTTTTAATTTTGACTCAAGTATTTTCAGGGACAGTTTTTTATTAGTCTCATAAATGGGATTTCCGCAGCACTCAGTGCTTTTTGACCACTCAACTATTTTAAATCCTGTGATATTTACCAAAGCTTCAAATATCCTGGGCGCATGGGGGTCATCAAATCCTGTGACTGAAAAAGGCCTTAAAGCGTGGCATCCATATTGAACAGCTATTTTTTTATTTGAAAATGGTCTTGTTATCTTTTGTTTTAATTCCCGAAGACCAAGATCATCATGCAAAAAGGAAAGCAAATGTTTGATCTGTGTTTCTCCTGTCCATGCAAGGCCTTCTTTTTTCAGGATGGCATCAATTTTGATCCTCAGATCTATATGATTATTCCAAAAGTAGATGGCATGTTTAAACTGACCAAAACAGCATTTGCAGGGTGTAATGATATCAAGACCGTTCTTTTGGGCAAGGGCAAGATTGCGAATGGAAGACAATACGGAGATTTCAAGACTTTTGCTTCTTGAAGGGTATCCACAGCAGTTAAACGGCAGGTCTATAAGATCTACCCCCAGTTTTTTCATTATGGCTTTAAAAGAACGCCCGTATTCTTCAAGTTCAAAAGGAATTTTACATCCCGGGAAATAAGCAAACTTCATTTAATCAGCCTTTTTGTTTGTAAAATTTTCAATTTTCATTGCGTCTGCCCGTAAATTTCCATTATTTCTCAATTCCAGCATGATGTCTGCAACTCTTATCCCCTGGGGGCAGTTTTCCTGGCATGAAAAGCAGGTCAGGCAATTCCAAACCATACAGGTTCCCGCTGCCAGGTGTTTGTTGCCCAGACGCAACAAATTTAAAACCTGGTGAGGGGTAAAGTCATTGCCGACAAGATCATATTCAACAATTGGGCATACATTTGAGCAAATGGTACATTGAATACAATTTTCAAAAGAATCCACATTGTCTGCAAGGTTTGTGGTCACCTTCCGTGATGACGGAATCTTTTCTTTTTCAGGCGCAAGCCCTGTCCATTCTTTCAGGGATTTGCTGTCAATATAGGTGTAATTATTCTGAAAACCCTTTAAGGCGAGTTTTTGTTCCAGAACTACCCATAAATTTTGAAGGTCAATTCCGGATGGGCATATATCAGTACATTTGTGGCAACAGGTACAATCTTCATTGCCCGATTGAAGCAGGAATAATGCGGCAGGTTCAAAAGGTGAATGATGCATGAGCTGTTTAAAAGCCTCTATTTTTGAATGGGGCAGGGTGTGGATATTTTTAGTGACCAGATAATTGGGCAGGACACTGCAAACATCCGAGCAAAATCCGCAGTTTGTACAGGCGTACAGGGTTGCTGTGTTTATATATCCCTTTTTTAAAGACAGCAGCTCTTTTTTAAAATTTTTTTCTAAACTTGCAAAGGGTATTAGAAAGATGTGAAAAAGCCTTGAAAAGGGCAGGGTCACAAGAATCAGAAGAGACAGAAAATAATGAATATAATATACGAAATTGTCAGCCCGGTAACGGTTCAGCCAAACACTGGTTTTTTTCAGCGCCCGGGATATGCTATTGGACATAAAAGCTGATTTTACAGGAGAGTGGCAGGCAATGCAGTACTCTTCATTTAGATCTTTTCCCAGTGCCAGTTTTTCTTTGGTGATGATCAAGGTATCATCAAAGACTACATTATAATGTTTTTCCCAGTAAATTTTTAGATCTTCAAGGTCCGTGTCGTCTTCCAGGTTTGAATATTCTTCCACCATTTCCATAAAGACGGGCTCGGAAATTATTTTAACTGCTTCAAGTAGAAAACCCGATAATATCAACAAAAGGATAAGCAGGATTGAAACAAGGCCTTTTAAATGAATTTTTCTTTTATAAAGCACTTTGAAAAGAGTCACTCGTCGATACAGGAAACCCAGGCAGCCGGCCAGGACAAACCCACCGGCCAGATTCCTTAAAAATTGAAACGGATCAACAGTAGGCTGATAATATTGGAAAAAGTAAAACGAGGTAACATCATCCAAAGCATGGATAAGCACAAGATATATAAATCCTGAGGCCACCAGAAAATGAATCATCCATCTGATTTTTCCGGCGCTGAAAAGTTTTGTCTGTAAAAAGGTATTGAGAAAAAAGGGGATAATATTTAAACCGTTGGCAAGCCATTTTCTATTTTCAAAGGTTTTGTTTTTCCTGGTAAAGGAAAATAATTGATAAAGAAAACCAATAATGGATAAACTTATGGCAATTTGAAGTGCAGTCTGGATCATTAGTTGCTCATTATCTTGATTTTTTTATAAAAACTGTTAACTGCTGTATAGGCAGATACACAGGAAACACCCGCTCCTGACTTAAGCCTGGCCCAGTCATTATGGGCTAAAATGGAACCTGCGGCATATAAGTTTTCAAAGACTGGTTTACCTTTTTTGTCCAAAGGCCTGAAAGTATCATCGGTTTCAAGTCCTGATTGATTTATCCCATGTCCTTTGGAATCAAAAAAATCCAATTGATGCCATTGACTCCTGGTGTCCGGCTGAAAAACCGATAAATTAAAAACAGTTTCAAGAACCATATTTCTCTTTGCAAAAAGTCCTCCTCCGGGAAATCTTCCCGAAGCGAGAATGACGCACCTGGCTTTTATTCTGGTTTTTAAATTATCATTTACCGCCTGTAATATAAAATGGTCTCCTTTCATGGATTGAAAAGCAACTTTAGCATTGCTTAAAAATGTGGCATTAAGATTTGATAATTTTTTTTCAAACGCGTTTTTCAAACGCAGGCCTGGAATTGAAGGCGGCATTCCCGGTATTTCAAAAACCGCCATACCAATCTTTTTTTCAAGGGTTTTTACGATATCAAAGCTATTATGAATTCCGCATAAGGCTGGCAGACCGACAATTTGTGTTTTTGATGAAAAATGAAGAATTTTATCTGACAGTTCCTGGATGAATTCTTTGCTTTCAAATGATTTAGCCAGATGAACAGGATTTAAGCCGTTTTTATTTCCAGGAAGATCAATACTCAATGTATAGGTTTTCCCCTTCCTTTTTTGTAGGCCTGAGGCTGCCTGTTTGGCAGAAAATCCTCTTAATCCTTTAAAATCGACGATTAAAAGATTTTTTTCCTGTCTTTGAAGATCACAACCGTTTGAAAAGGTTTCAGGCACCGCATATGTAGGCTTGAAAGTTCCCACGGAGGTTAGAATCTGTTTGTTTCCAGGACCTGACAAATGATAATTAAGTCCGGCAGAATTCAAAAAGTTCGTCAAAAACTGAATACTGTCACGGATCTGTTTTTGACTTATTTTTGAATAGGGGTGTTCTGGTTGATCAGATTGTAATTTTTTGATTCCGGAATAGGGGTCTTTTATTATTTTCCCCGAATCCATCGGATAAACCCCTAATAAATCCAATAATCCGCTTGCAAAAAAGAGAGCGGATGAATTTCCGGTTTGAATAGTATTCAACCCGAGGCAAGATGCACGGGCTGCAGCTATCATGCCGGTCAGACCGGCACCAATGACCAGAACATCACAATCAGTATTTTTTTGTATTTTCATTTATAGTACACTTCATTTTTTAATAAGTTCCAATCCAAATAACCCGGAATGAATCATTTCTTTCAGAGATGATTGAACAAGTGCCTGGTCCCACAGCAAAGATTGCTCACCCTTCCACCGTTCATTTAAAAAAAGTTTCAGATCATTAATGTCTGAATAATCATGGATGACATTATTGTCATACATGTGGGAAAAGATCCTTAAACTGCAGAAGGCTCCCTGACAGGGTCCTTTCCCTATCCTGCTTCTGAGTGCGATAGATTTCAGATCCGGCTTGCCACCGGCCTGTTTGATTGAATTTATGATCGTATCAATTGCTTTCTGAGGTACCATTTCACACTCGCACAAAATCGGGTCGCTGACAGTCTTTGATTTAAAGGGTTCATTTATCTGAACACCGGGTTCAGACCATTCACCGCTTTTTGAAGACGGAAGGGGAATTTCTTTTGTCAGGCATTTCGAAAATATTGAATGTTTCCAGGCAACCATATCAGATGTTTTCTCCGCCATGAGACGATAAGTGGATAACTTACCCCCCGTTATGGTGATAAAATTGTCAACCTTGTCATCTGTATGATCTTTCAGGGTAAATCCTCTGCTGACAGCTCTGTCATCTTCATCATTACCTGCACTGACAAGCGGTCTGGCCCCTGAATATGCCCTTATATACCTGCATGTTTTTATTTCAGGGACCATTTTTTCACCCTGGCTGATAATCTGATCAACCTCATTTATGGTTGGATAAATATTATCAGGAGATTCAACTCGAACCGAGGTTGTTCCAAGTATAGATACCACCCCGCCCGGAACCAGTATGTCTCCATCACTAGGTTTCCTTAATCGATTGATAACCCTTTTTGTCATCCTTTTACTGGTGACAAGAAGGGTGCCCTTGGAAAGGACCATCTTAATTGTGATGCCGGCCATGGCGGCAACCGTGCCGGCCCATGCTCCAGAGGCATTAACATAGGTGCGTGCCTTTATGTGAAAAGTTTCACCATTATTCTTGTTCATTACTGTGGCATATTCTATGGAGTTATCTTTAAGTCTGAATCCAATCACTTCACTGAAGCTCAGGTATTGACCGCCCCTTAAAACAGCATCGTTCATATTTTCTATGGAAAGCTTAAACGGATTTACTGAAGCATCATTGACTTGATATGCCGCTATCACATCATTTGATAAACCAGGCTCCATCTCTTTGGCAAGGGCCAGGTCAATTTTTTTACAATAAACTCCTGATTTTTTGCAATAACCTGGAAAATCGGCGATATATGTTTCATCATCACCTTTTACAGCAATAAAAAGGCCGCCTGTATCTTCAATACAATGTCCGGCATTTTTTTTCAGGATTTCCAGTTCATTTTTACATTCAATCGCAGCTTTTGGATCTGAATAAACATATCTGGCACCGCTGTGTAAAAGACCATGATTCCCCCCCGAGGCTCCGGCATTCAAATCGGATTTATCAATTAGAGTGCATTCCAGTCCGCGAAGAGAAAGATCTCTTGCGATTCCCGTTCCCGTGACCCCGCCACCGATAACCAATACTTGTGTTTCTATGGATTTGTTCATTAAGAAGACCTTTGTTGATATGTTCATAAAACAAATATCATGACCTTAAAGCTTCTGCAAGTGAAAAAAACGAATATCAAATGAAAGCATTATGTTGTTTAGAGGTCTTTATATAAAAATTTGCATAGATTTAAAAATTAATATATTTATATTTAAAGACCTATATTTAAATGATATCTTCATAAAGGAAGTTTGTTTGAATCCGGGGGTAAAATTATGTCAAAATATGTCGGTTCAATAGATCTTGGGACGACCAGTATCAGATTCATCCTTTTTGATAAACAAGGCAATATCTTTGGCTCTGCTCAAAAAGAGCACAGACAGATTTTTCCAAAACCAGGCTGGGTGGAACATGATCCTATTGAAATATGGGAAAATACATTTTCGGTTATAGCAGAGGTGATGGATAAAACCTGTGTCCCTTTTAAATTAATTGATTCAATTGGAATAACAAACCAAAGAGAGACCAGTGTTGTCTGGAATAAGAAAACAGGAAAACCATATTATAATGCCATTGTCTGGCAGTGTACAAGAACAGATGAGATCTGTAAGAATCTTGAAGCAGAGACAGGGGGGGCATTTTTTTCAAAAAAAACAGGTCTGCCCTTGGCAACCTATTTTTCAGGGCCAAAAGTAAAATGGGTGCTTGACAATATACTGGAATCAAAAAAAGATCTTTTTTCAGGCGATGTTCTTTTTGGAACAATTGAAACCTGGATTATATGGTGGCTGACCGGAGGGCCTGAAAAAGGATCACATATTACAGATGTTTCCAATGCCAGCCGGACCATGATGATGAATATCCATTCTCTTGAATGGGATAATGACCTTTTGGGAGCTCTTGGGATACCTATATCCATATTGCCGGAAATAAAGCCTTCCATAGATTCTAATACCTGGGGAAGAACACTGAAAGAAGGCCCTTTTAAAGGAGAAATACCTGTTTGCGGTGCGCTTGGTGATCAACAGGCAGCACTTTTCGGTCAAACCTGTTTTTCCAAAGGAGAGGCGAAAAATACCTATGGTACAGGGTGTTTTCTGCTGATGAATACGGGAAACACACCTGTTATATCCAGGCACGGTCTTCTAACTACCGTGGGATATCAGATCAATAATGAAAAAGCCGTATATTGCCTGGAAGGCTCAATTGCTATTGCAGGAGCTCTTGTGCAGTGGATGCGGGATAACCTGGGTATTATTAAATCTGCTGCAGAAATAGAAGATCTGGCAAAAACAGTGGATGATAATGGCGATGTTTATTTTGTACCTGCATTTTCCGGATTGTTTGCACCATACTGGCGATCAGATGCAAGAGGTATTATTGCAGGGCTTACAGGATTTGTAAATAAAGGTCACCTGGCAAGGGCTGCTATAGAAGCAAGCGCCTACCAGACCAGGGATATCATAACGGCAATGAAGAAAGATTCAATGGTGGATCTAACCCGGCTCAAGGTTGATGGTGGAATGGTATTGAACGAATTGCTCATGCAGTTTCAATCAGATATTCTCAATGTACCTATTATACGGCCGATAGTCATTGAAACAACTGCATTGGGGGCAGCTTATGCTGCAGGGCTTGCTACGGGATTCTGGAGTGATATAGAAGATTTGAAGAAAAACTGGTCAGAGGGGAAAACATGGCTTCCATCCATGGATAGAAAAATATGTGAAGACCTGTATTCAAGATGGGGAAAAGCCATTGAAAGATCTTTTGACTGGGTGTGACATTTATAGTTTGCGGCAGATTAATGATTAGGGTAAGTTTATCCGGAGGATTTTGTTCAAACACTAGTTAACAAGCGCGGATAATTAAAATATATGGAATATTCACGAAAAGCAGTAAGTAACAGGCATGAAAATATTATTTCATTGATAAATAAAAATGGATTTGCCACGGTTGAGGAAATGGCGAAACTTTATAATGTTACTCCACAAACCATCAGAAGGGATATTAATTTTCTTGATAATGAAGGATATGTTTCAAGGTATCATGGCGGTGCAGGGTCCTCTTCCAGTGTGGAAAATGTTGCATATACGCATAGAAAAGAACTCCTTCTTGAAGAAAAAAAGCTGATTGCCGGGAATGTAGCATCCATTATCCCGGACAAATCATCACTTTTTATCAATATCGGAACCACAACCGAGCATGTTGCTAATGCTCTGTGCAACCATAATAAGTTGAGAATCATAACCAATAATCTCAATGTTGCAGCTATTATGAGCAGAAAAGAGGAGTTTGAAGTCATTGTTGCGGGTGGAATTGTAAGAAGTAAAGACGGAGGTATCACAGGGGAATCAGCCGTTCAATTTATCAAACAGTTTAAAATGGATATTGGAATTATTGGAATAAGTGGAATAGACCTTGATGGGACATTGCTTGATTTTGATTTCAGGGAAGTTCATGTGGCAAGAACCATTATTGAAAATTCAAGAAAGGTTTTTCTTGTTGCAGATCATTCCAAGTTTGGCAGAAATGCAATGGTTAAGCTTGGAAGTATCAGAGAAATTGACACATTGATTACAGATAAAAAACCGCCAGAACAGCTGATGGAGGTTATTATAGAAAATGGCATCAAACTGATTACAGGTTAAAAGGAAGGTTTTAATCAAATATCCATCAGACAGGGCTTTGGAGATGATTTTTTTTAACGGGCTGAACAATTACAAAATAATAATGGTTTATAAAATTAAAGACAGGTTATGAAAAATATAGTTTTATTTATCCTTTTTTTATTTTTTCCCTGCATTGCATATGCACAATTTTATCATTGGGTTGAAAACGGAACCCATCATTTCAGCAATTACCAGGACAAGCCTATGCAAAAAGGCAAGAACACAAGTCCTGACAAAGTAAACAGCTTTTCTTTTAGGCTGCAAAAGACCGGTATAAAATTGATGGGCCCTGAATTAGCCCCCGGTAAAATTTTCCCTTCCGGGGAAACCCAAAAAAGGCTGGTTAAGAAAAGAGCAACCCTTAAGAGAAAAGTAAATCTTAAAAAAAAGGCGAATCTTAAAAGAAAAGTACAGGTTAGGGGAAAATTACCTGAATTGACCAATGCGGTTTTACAGAAGAAAACATCTGAACAGAAGAGAACAGGTGAAAAAGAGAAATTGCCTGAACAACAGAAAAAATATGAACTAAAACAAATAGTCGAACAAAGGAAACCTTCTGAGCAAAAGAATGTATCTATTGAGAAAAAATCACCTGAGCAAAGGAAAATACCTGTTAAGCCTGAAACATTGGTTAAAGAGAAAGTAGCTGACCCGGTAAACCCGGTTATTCCCGATGATCTCAGGGTTATATATCCTAAAGGCAAAAGGCTGCCCAAGGACGATAAGCTGGCCGCCTTCTGGCATAAAAAAGCAGCTGATCAGGGAGATGCTGCGGCTCAGTTTAATCTTGGGATTTTGTATTCCAAAGGCAAAGGGGTGCCAAGGGATGATAAAAAGGCGGCATACTGGTACAAAAAAGCTGCTGATCAGGGGAATGTCAGTGCTCAATTCAATCTTGGAATCATGCATTCTAAAGGCATGGGAGTGCCCCGGGATGAAAAACTGGCATCATACTGGTACAAAAAAGCACTTGAACACGGGAAAGCAGACTCTCAAGCAAATCTTGGATATATGTTTCTTAAAGGAAAAGGGGTGCCAAAAGACGATACACAGGCGGCATACTGGTATGAAAAGGCCGCTGAACAGGGAAATGCTGCGGCTCAGTTCAATCTCGGGCTTCTGTATTCCAAAGGCAAAGGGGTGCCAAAGGATGATAAAAAGGCGGCATACTGGTATTGGAAAGCTGCCAGACAGGATAATCTCAGCGCTCAGATTAATCTTGGGATTCTTTATTCTAAAGGCAAAGGGGTGCCAAAGGATGATAAAAAGGCCTTCTACTGGTACAAAAAAGCTGCTGAACAGGGTGATGCTGCAGCTCAATTCATTCTCGGGAGTATGTATTATAACGGTTCAGGTGTTACTAAAGATTATAAACTTGCCTATGTGTGGGGCAGCTTAGCCGCAGAACAAGGTCATGAACAGGCTATTAAGGACAGATATATTCTCCTTAAAAAATTATCACCTCAACAATTGGAAGAAGCCCGGGCCATAGAAGAAACAATCCGGCAACATATTAGTACTATAAAATAAATCTTTAAAGCCTGGATTTTAAAATATTTATTAAGACGTTTTTTCCCAGCATCTATAACACTGCCGCGACCAACGGCAACGGCAACGGCAACGACAACATGAATATTTTTCTCTTGATATATCCGAACTATTTCATCAATCATGTCGGGTGATGGCTCTGATGAGATGGAATAACAATATATTTTAGCAGAGTTGTTTTTAAGGGCATTCAAAAGCCATCTGTATTGACTGGTATCTTTAAAAGACCGACCTCCGGTTACCAATAGAAGATTTTTTCCAAAACTATTAATCAGTTCGGCAAGCAATTTTATAAGTAAAAATTTATTTACTTTATTGAATAACATGTACTATTGTGATTTTTATTGAGAAAGTCCCGGATATAAAATGTTTTCAAGTGGTTTTTTGATTTGGGAGTGTGGTGGATATGATAAATATTTTGCTCCCAAAGCTTAATCTCATATTTAAAAGAGGCTTCATATGATTCAAAAACCGACTTATGAAGAATTAGAAAAAAAAATTCAGAAGCTGGAACAATCTGATAAAAAGGCTCGGGAGAACGAAGAACGATATAAATTAGCGTTTCAAACAAGCCCTGATGCGATTAATATCAGCAGGGCTTCTGACGGAATGTTTATAAATGTCAACCATGGTTTTACCAAAATCATGGGATATAAGCAGGACGATGTCATAGGAAAAACTTCTCTTTCTTTAAATATGTGGGCAAACCCTGAAGACAGGAACCGCCTGATCAATAGTTTGGCAAAGACCGGCTATGTAGACAATATGGAGGCCCGGTTTATCTGCAAAGGTGGACGGATCGTGGTGGGTCTGTTATCCGCCCATCTAATGCAAATCAATGGCGAGGACTTCATTTTATCAATAATTCGCAATATTACCCAGTTCAAGAATGCCCAGGAGGCTTTGCAAAAGAGTGAGCAGCAACTTTCCACCCATCTTTTAAATACACCGATTGGAGCAATTTCATGGGACTTGAATTTCAAAACTATTGAGTGGAACCCTGCCGCTGAAAATATATTCGGCTATACTAAAGAAGAGGCATTGGGCAAACATATTGCAGATCTCATCCTTACTGAAGATAGCAAAGAAATTGTTGAGGACATTTTCCAGGATATATTATCGGAAAAAGGAGGCACCCACAGTATAAACGAGAATATAACTAAGAAAGGCAGGCGAATTATCTGTGATTGGTATAATACAGTCCTGCAGGATGCCGATGGTAAGAATATAGGCATGGCATCATTGGTAAATGATATATCAGCGCGTAAACAAACCGAGGAAGCACTGAAGGAGAGTGAAGAAGGATTAAAGACCATCCTGTCTGCAACTCCGGATCCAATTGCAATATATAATAACCAGGGTGGGACAGAGTATCTTAATCCGGCTTTTATTAAACTATTCGGGTGGTCTTTGGATGAATTGGAAGGAAAGCGTATCCCCTTTGTTCCTGATGATCAAAAAAAGATAACTTCTGAAAAAGTAAAAGAGTTGCTGAGCTCGGGGAAGAAAGTACAATTTGAAAGTAAAAGGCTGACAAAGAAAGGCCGCAGCATAGATGTCATCATAAGCTCATCTTGTATAAAAGATATAAATGGTAAAATATCAAAGCTGGTTGTAATTTTAAAAGACATCACCGAGCAGAAACAGATTAGAAATGAATTGAGATTACTGAACATAAAGCTTGAACACAAGGCCACACATGACTCTTTAACAGGAGCTCCGAACCGGGGTGCCATTTTAGACAGGCTGAGAAATGAATTGCTCCGAGCTAAAAGAGGGAACCTGAAACTGAGCATTGGCATATGCGATATTGATCACTTTAAGCATGTCAATGACAAGTATGGCCACCAGGCGGGTGACGATGTCCTATTCAATTTCGTTAAAATTATCCAGAAAACCCTCAGGCCTTATGACATGGTTGGACGATACGGTGGAGAAGAGTTCTTATTAGTTATACCTGATTTACCAGATTCTATTGGAATGGTTGAAGAAAAAATCTATGAACGTGTGCGGGCAATAACAGCCGATCAAAAAATGGTAACAAGAGCAGGAAAGATAAGTATCACAATCAGTATCGGTATTACAAGCAGAAGAGGAGATGAGACAGCAGATGCAATGATTGCAAGGGCTGATGCAGCCTTATACAGGGCTAAGGAAAACGGGCGTAATCAACTGGCTTTTGCCGATTAAAACTTTAATTTTTATTCAAATATTAAAAGGTTTGGGGGAGAAATAATGAAATCCATCCAGGCGGAATTTGAAAAACTATCCAAAAAAATTACAATTAAAAAGGGTGCCAAAGAGGAAGACTGGGTATCCGTTTGTGAAAAATTCAATGATGATGTGTCTCGTATCTGTGATGTCGTTGATCAGCAGGATTATACTGGTTTGTTTGAGTGCTGCGATGATGACAACAAGCGGTTTTTTTATCTGGTTAAGGAAGACAAAAATCTATATCGGGTGAAACACAGACATTTTCTGGATAACCTGGGATTAAAATAAAATCATTGATGCAAAAAAAAAGCATGACCTTTTTTTAGTGAATCAGTGCGCCAGCACCTCTGGATTGACAATATGAGGGACCTGTTTGTTCCGGTAGAATTCAATTATATTCATGGCTGCCAGCACAGACATCTGATTTCTGGCCTCCTGTGTTCCTGATCCCACATGGGGAAGGACACAGGCATTTTCCATGAAGAGAAGAGCATTATCAGGCTGCATAGGTTCTGGGTTTGTCACATCCAGGCCCGTCCCCCAGATTTCGCCTGAGCTTATGGCGGAACTCAGATCTTTTTCATTGTGGATGGGTCCTCTTGCAGTGTTAATGAAGATTGCTGATGGTTTCATTTTTTTAAAGGCAGACCGGTTAAATATTTCTTTTGTTTCAGGTGTCAGGGCACAATGAACCGACAGGACATCGCTTTTTAAAAGAAGGTCGTCAAATCCCAAATAGGTTGCATCAAGAAGTTTTTCAGCCTCTTTATTGCGTGTCCTGTTATGATAAATAATATCCATATCATAGGCATTTTTACATCGCTTGGCCATTTTAACTCCAATACGGCCAAGTCCGAAGATTCCTAAGGTTTTATCTTTCAACTCAAAACCAAGATTCCCAGTGGGATTGAAATACCCCCACCGGCCGTTGATAATGGTTTTATGCAGAAAAAACATTTTCCTTGCAACAGCGATCATAAGACCAAAGGCAATATCTGCAGTGGCTTCGCTCATAGCATCCGGAGTAAACCCCACAGGAATACCAAAACCTGTGGCCGCATCAATATCGATATTATCATACCCCACGGCAAATTGAGAGATGATCTCAAGGTGGCTGCACTGGGTTAAAAAATGACTATCTATTTTTTCGGTGAGGGTGCACAAAAGGGCATGATGGCTCTTTGCCTTCTCAATAAGCTCAACTTGGGTCATTGGCCTTTTTTCTTCCCATAAGGTGAGATGAAAATTTTCTTTTTCCAGGAGTCTGATCCCTTCTTTTGGGTATAATCTGGATACCAGTATTTTTTTTTTCATTGGGTTTCGTCCTTTATATTTAATATATATGGATATTAGATTTGCAGATCAGCGTCAAGTTAAAGAAAAACCGGGTTTGAGATTTTTTTAAAATTGTGTACAATTGGGCTATTTGAAACAAGGATTGCCATCAACAAAAAGGAGAAGATTTATGCCATTATCGTTTAGATCCCAGAGCCATGGAAATATCGCTTTTGGTTTTTTTAATATTGAGTCGGATATGCTGCTGCTGGAAAATTATTTTTTTTTCGCAGAGGATTTTTGCAGGTGGGTAAATAAGATGGCAAAAGAAGATGATTCCCATGTAAAAACGTTTGACCGCACCGTATATCATATATCTGATCCCAATGCTGTTGGAGATTTGATGGGAGCCATCCATGGAATAAGGTTTACCGGGTTTATTGGAAAATTGTATACTATATTTCCTTTTCCAGATGACCCACAAGCGTTTAAGCAGAACCCGGATGGATTTGATACAAGAGACATTGTGATATCGCATATTGAACCCTTTTCAGTAATAAGAGATATTTCAATTGAGATTTATAAGGATGGCAGAATAAAAATCGGCAGATATTATTTTGATAAAGCTGTATTCCATGAACTGATTCGGTATGTATGGAAGGGCGGGTATCCACGTTGGAAAAATGAGGTAAGACCACAATATGTAATTGAGATGAAAGCGTGTATTCAAAAAAGCGGTAGCCCCTTTTTTAAAGGAGTGTTTTCATCATGAAAAATTTGATGTATGGTAAGATAATTTTAAATTTTAATATAAAAGGAAATTTTTATGCCTATTGCAGATAAGATGGTTAAAATGGTTGAAGCCGCCTCCATGATCCGGAAGATGTTTGAAGAAGGGATCAGAATGAGAGAAAAATATGGAGCTGATAATGTATTTGATTTTTCACTGGGAAATCCGGATGTTCCACCACCAGCGGCTGTAAAAAATGCCCTTATGGAACTTATAAACGACAAAACTACTTCCCACGGGTATATGCCTAACCCGGGATATCCCCATGTCAGACAGGCAGTGGCGGATTATTTGAATAAAGAATACAATGTCGGGCTTAGTTCAGACCTTATTGTGATGACTGCGGGTGCGGCAGGAGCTTTGAATGATACCTTGAGAGCTCTGTTAAACCCGGGAGAGGATATCCTTACGCCGGCACCTTATTTTGTGGGCTATAATCAGTATGCCTTTGTTGCAAGTGCAAATTTAAAAACTGTGGCATCATTTTCTGATTTTCATCTGGACCTTGATGCCATTGAAAAGGCCATTACTAAAAATACCCGGGTGATGCTGGTTAATTCACCCAACAACCCCACTGGAGTAGTTTACACAAGAGAGGAGCTGTTGGGGTTAGGAAAGATTCTTGATGCAGCCAGCGTAAAATTCGGGAAGCGGATTTATCTGATTTCCGATGAACCTTACCGAAAGATTGTCTATGATGTTGAGGTTCCGTCCATGTTTGACGTTTATCCCCATACTATTGTGCTGACTTCTTATTCCAAGGAATTGTCGCTTGCAGGAGAGAGAATCGGCTATCTTGCCATTCATCCCAAAGCAGAAGATGCCCAAATGATTGCAGGGGCTGCAGGGGTCACCAATACCATGATGTATGTGAATGCTCCGGCCCTTTTTCAGCAGGTTGTTGGTATGCTTCAGGGCGTTACAGTGGATATCAACATTTATAGAAAAAGGCGGGATATGTTTTGCAAAGGACTTCATGCGGCAGGCTATGAATTTGACGTGCCGGAAGGTGCATTTTATCTGTTTCCGAAAAGCCCAATTGAAAATGACGTTAAATTTGTGGATATCTTACAAGAACACAATATCCTTGCTGTTCCGGGAATAGCTTTTGGTGGCCCCGGCCATTTCAGGCTTTCTTATGCCGTGCCGGACAAAACTATAAAAGGATCTTTGGAAAGATTCAAAAAAGCCTATGATGCTGTGAAATAAACAGGGAGTTAAAGCGGGTTCGTAAAGATCAGGTTTGCGTTATTTAATAATAACCCTAAAACGCAAACCTGACCCTAATTTAATGACCCTATTTAAAACAAACAAACCCGGATACTGATTTATACTTAAAAAAAGCAGATCCGGGTTTGCCAATTTAATCAGCTTCCCTGCTTGGGTTTGGGCAGGGCTTCAATATCTTTTAATGCTGCATCAATTTGTTCCTGGGGAAGTTCATGGTCGGAAAGTTTGCCTCTGAAGAAGCCTTCATAGGCTGCAAGATCCACAAGACCATGTCCGCTCCAATTAAACAAAATGGTTTTTTCCTTTCCTTCTTCTTTGGCTTTAAGAGCTTCGCGAATGGTCATGGCAACTGCATGGTTGCATTCAGGAGCAGATATATACCCTTCAGATCGGGCAAAGGTCATGCCGGCCTTGAATGTTTCCATCTGCTGGATGGACTCTGGCCTGACGATTCCATCCAGAACAAGCTGGCTGACAATGGGTGCCATGCCATGGTATCTTAGACCCCCTGCATGGATGGGTGCAGGCACAAAATTATGACCCAGGGTATGCATGGGCAGCAATGGAGTCATCTGGACTGTATCCCCGAAATCATAGGCAAAGGGACCCCTTGTCAGGGTTGGACAAGAACTGGGTTCCACAGCAATAATATCAATATCCTTCCCATTAATTTTATCATGGGCAAAGGGGGCTGCAAGGCCTGCAAAATTACTTCCGCCTCCGGCACTGCCTATGATTACATCGGGATAGTCTCCTGTCATTTCCATCTGTTTTTTGGCTTCAAGGCCGATGATACTTTGATGGATCATAACATGGTTGAGCACGCTGCCCAGGGCATATTTGGTGTTGTCATCACCCACAGCCGCTTCAACGGCTTCACTGATAGCCATGCCAAGACTGCCCGGAGAATCAGGCGTTTTTTCCAGTATGGATCTGCCGGCTGCTGTTTCACTGCTTGGGCTTGCCGTACAATTGGCACCCCAGGTTTCCATCATCAGGCGGCGGTAAGGTTTCTGGTTGTAAGAAATTTTTACCATGAATACCTTGCACTCAATGCCAAAGAATGAGCAGCACATGGATAAGGCGCTGCCCCACTGGCCGGCCCCTGTTTCCGTTGTAATCTTTTTTGTGCCTGCCATCTTATTATAATAGGCCTGGGCAATGGCAGTATTGGGTTTGTGACTTCCGGCAGGGCTTACACCCTCATTTTTAAAATAGATTTTTGCAGGGGTATCAAGGGCTTTTTCAAGATTGTAAGCCCGGTATAGAGGAGAAGGACGCCAGATCGCATATTTGTCCAGGATTTCTTCAGGAATGTCAATCCATCTCTGGGTAGAAACTTCCTGCTCGATCAGATTCATGGGGAAAATAGGTGCCAGATCTTCAGGGCCACAGGGCTGCCCCGTACCTGGATGAAGGGGTGGTTCCATTCCATTGGGCAGGTCTGCCATGATGTTGTACCATTGTCGCGGCATTTCTTGTTCTGTTAATACATACTTTTTGGTTCTCATAGGCCCTCCTTGTTTGTGGTTAGAGTTATGGGGTTAAAACTCATTGGAAATATTAAAACATATTCAAAGAATATGCATTACCTACAAACTAAACAGGTTTATCGCTGCCACAGTTTTTTTTATGAGAATAAACAGTCCAAGTCAAGCATTAAATTCCAGGGAAGTCAGGATCGCAATCATTAGCAGTCCTTAATATAAAAGATATGTAATTATTCAGCTCTTGCGCTTGAACCCGCCCTGTCTGATGGATATTTGTTTCGAGGCTATTTGCTTAACCTCCTGCAAATATCCATCAGACAGGGCTTTGGGGATAATTTTTTTTAACGGGCTGAACAATTACAAAGATATTTCAATTTTTGAATAATTTTTCATAATCGTCCATTGTGTCCACATCAACCAGAATTGCTTTATCAGGAATCTGTACTTTTAATATGGATTTTTTAAATTCATCAAAAATAACCCTTGCCCCGGTATCTGCGGACAAAGATTCCAGTCGGTGGAACAATGGTCTGGCAATGATGACCGGGTTGCCCCGTTTGTCATTGAAATAAGGAATTATAATAGATTTACGAGCCCTTTCAAAGTCTATAATCAAGTGGTTGATAATAGCGGCATTGACAAGGGGCTGGTCACCTAAAAGAAACATCGCTGCATCACATTGGGCTGAGACATTTTCAAGGCCCTTGATAAGGGAGGTACTTTGTCCCTTTGAGTACTCTTTATTTCTAATGATTTTTATATGGCGAAGATCTAAGGTTTGAGTTATTTTATGGGCATTATGGCCCAGAACAACAATAATTTCATCCAGGGCTGATTCCCTTGCATTTAAAATTACCTGACCCAAAAGGGTGGTTTTCCCAAAGGGCAGCAATTGTTTTGTTTTCCCCATTCGTGATGCTGATCCGGCGGCAAGAATGACACCGGCAATTTTTTTGCTGGAAAAATTCATAAAATAAAGTCTTTCTTTTTGGTTTGTCCTGATGCAAGGTCAGGCACTATTTAGGTGTTAAACTATTTTTAACGGGAAATTTATCAATAAGTGATGCTGTAATAATCCGGTGAATAGTTTTGTTTGTTTGCAGAAGCTTTGCAATTTTTTCACCGGATTTTATCTGGTCAGGGCTGTCAGCTTTGTTTAGTAGAACAGAATTTGACAGGCTATGAGCCAAATGGCCGGCTTTTTTAATTTCAAAGGCAATACATTTTGCTATTGACAGTTCATCCAGGGTTTCCCCTCTGGGTAATCCTGTATTCCTTGAAAAAATTTCAGCCCTGTGGACAAAAGTTTCATCAAGTGGTTTATCAAGGGCATCAAGCCCTGCTACAAGAATCAGATGGGTGGTGACTTTCGGGATGGCGGGCTCGTGAGAACCAGTTGCTTTAATCGGTTTTTGCCTTGCCCCGTCAGCCTCTACAATTATCCAGTCAAAAAGAGAAGTTTGCCACAATTTATCAATACAGTCCGGGGTAAATCCTTCCAGTTTTTCCGTTATGGGATTATATTTTTGGCCTGCAGAAAATTGAAATGAACTCTTGAGAAGACCTTTTGATTTTTTAACAAGTTCATCAATAGAGTTTTCAATAATGGTCAAAGGCGACTGCTTAAGCGTGGGCATGAAAATTTTAGTTGTGGTTGTGGTTAAAACTGATTTGCCTGAATTTTCAAGTTCTTTAGCCAATTGGAACATGAGACTTGTTTTGCCGCCTGCACCGATTATGCTGATAACTCCTTTTCCGGTTAATTGTAATTTATCAATAAGTTTTGTTTTCATTTATAAAATCAAATGATAAAGCCATTTAAATGGTTGTTTATTGAGTATTAAGGTGCTTTAATATGCTTGTAAAAACCTTAAAACTTTTATACGATTATTTCATACTATTTTTATAATTCAAGTATTAAAATAAAAGGATCTAATTTGTCGAAGATAAAAGCAAAGGTGCAGATAAATGAAAATCAGGGCACAGGATTTGCTTGTTCATTATAAATAGAAAGTTAAATTAAATCAAAGGTGATAACACATGACAGAGATTATTTTTGAGTTTCTTAACAAAATCGGATTCACCCACCCCCTGCATCCTGCATTGACCCATATCCCCATGGGGATGGTAATGGGGGCGGTTGTGTTCAGGATGGCATCTTTTTTGCCAAGACTTAAATTCCTGGCAAAAACCGGATACCATTGTATTATTCTGGGGCTTTTAGGGGTATTTCCAACGGCTTTTGCAGGCTACCTGGACTGGCAGCATACCTTTGGAGGGGAGTGGGAATTTTTGATCATACTTAAAATAGTCCTTGCCGCCGTCTTGACAATACTTTTGGCAGCAATTGCTTTTACAGATGATCCTGAAAATACCAGATTTGATAAAAAGACATTTTTCTATATTTTAATAGTTCTCGTTGCCATCGGGCTGGGATTTTCCGGGGGTGAACTTCAATATGGATAAGAAGGAGAAAACATTATGAAAAAAATTTACTCTATATCGATACTGGTTTTAATCATGCTCGTGTTATTCACACTGCCTTTGTCGGCAATGGAATACCAGCATAAACTTGAAATAAAAAATATGCAGTTCTCATGGACCATTGAAGGGGATTTGATCCATGTTCAATTGTCTGCAAAAACCACGGGCTGGGTAGGTATAGGTTTTGATCCTGAAAAAGCCATGTCAGGTGCCAATATAATCATCGGCGCAGTTAAAAAAGGCAATTTCAAGGTTGAGGATCATTATGGCAACAGGAAAAGAGGGCATGACAATGATGAGAAACTTGGGGGCAAAAATAATGTCATAAACCCTTCTGGTTCTGAAAAAGACGGTGTAACAACCATTTCTTTTACATTGCCGCTGGATACGGGTGATAAATATGACAAACCCATCAAACCTGAGGGAACAAGCCTTGTTATGTTTGCCTATGGGGCCGGGAAAGATTCTTTCAAATCCCGCCACCCGTACAGGACAGTCTATGAAATCAATTATACAACGGGTGAAAATAAAAAGATAAAATGACGGGATCAAAATTTGTATCAGCAGTTTTTATAGTTTTTTTTGGGTTAAGCCTTGTCTTTTTGCAGGAAGTGTTTGCCAAAGGAGATCAAACCTCAGATCAGATAGGCCATGACCACTCTAAGGTGGTCATGGCTGTAGAAAATGATAGCCCGCTTTTAGCCCAGAAGGTTAAAGTTGAAGAGCAGCTGGGAAACCTTGCAGCTCTTGATACTTATTTTAAAGATATTAATGGTAAGCAAATAAAGCTTGAAACTATTTTTGATAAGCCGGTTGTAGTTTTGCCGGTCTATTTTATGTGTAACACAGTCTGCACTTTTCTCCAGGCAGATCTTGCCTATGCATTGAACCTTGTGGATCAGGTCCCGGGTAAAGACTTTAACGTGGTTACAATAAGTTTTTCCGATGATGAAGGCCCTTCCCATGCAAATACAGCCAAAAGAAATTATACCAACATGATAAAGCGTAATTTTGTTCTGGACAACTGGTTTTACCTGACAGGAGACAGGGAAAATATACTGAAACTGACCGATTCCCTGGGCTATTATTTCATCAAAAAAGAACCCCATCTCTATGTTCATCCAAACGTTCTTATGGTGCTTGCAAAGGACGGAAAAATTATCCGCTACCTGTATGGGCCCAAGTTTCTTCCTTTTGACCTTGGGATGGCTTTAAGCGAAGCAGACAAGGGAACCCCCGGTATCTCAATAAAAAGGGGGGTTCTGTCATTTTGTTTTGATTATGATCCAAAAAATAAAACCTATGTATTTAAATTGTTCAGGATAACAGGGACGGCCATCCTGATCTTACTTTTGGGATTTATTATTTTTTTGCTGTATCCGTCAAAAAGAGACAAGAGATAAAAGACAAAATTGTCTCATGATACATAATAATTGCTCAAACTGCCGATATTAAAAATTATTGTAATTGTTCAGCCCGTTAAAAAAATTATCCCCAAAGTCCTGTCTGATGGATATTTGCAAAAGGTTAAGCGTTTAGCATCGAAACAAATATCCATCAGACAGGGCAGGCTCAAGCGTAAGAGCTGAATAATTACAAATTATTAAACTTTTATGAGGCGCGTATGGAAGTTGTAAACTCGTTTTTTGTAACCCCTTCTTCTAGCAGATTAAAAGGAATATGGTCCTGGCTTTTGACCACGGACCACAAGCGGATTGGATTGATGTATCTTTATTCCATCCTTTTCTGGTTCCTTTTAGCAGTCCTTTTAGGTGGTTTTATCCGGCTTGAACTCATGTTCCCCGGTGAAACATTTATCAGCCCTGAAGTGTACAATTCACTATTTACCCTTCACGGTGTGATCATGATTTTTCTTTTTATCATCCCGGCACTGCCTGCAGTATTTGGCAATTTCTTTTTGCCGATTCAGATCGGAACCGATGATGTCTTTTTCCCCAAGCTGAATCTTTTATCATGGTATCTATATATGGCAGGCGGTATCATTGCTGTTATATCTCTTTTTTCCGATGGCTTTCCTGATACAGGCTGGACCTTTTATGTTCCTTTTTCCATTTCAACCAATACAAATGTTTCCACGGCTGTCTTTGCAGCCTTTGTCCTGGGAATGGCTTCCATGCTAACGGGTCTGAATTTTATTACCACCATTCACCGCATGAGAAAAAAAAATATGGGCTGGATGCAGATCCCTTTGTTTACATGGAGTCTGTATGCAACTTCATGGGTCCAGCTTCTTGCCACACCCGTTGTCTCAATAACCTTATTGTTAGTCATGATTGAGCGGTATATCGGGGTGGGCCTGTTTGATCCTGCAAAGGGCGGGGACCCGATTTTATACCAGCATCTGTTCTGGATGTATTCCCACCCCGCAGTCTATATTATGATTCTTCCAGGTATGGGTGTTATATCGGAAATCATCCCCGTATTTTCAAGAAAATCCATATTCGGATATAAGGCTATTGTGGCCTCTTCAATGGCTATTGCCGTTGCAGGTTCCCTTGTCTGGGCCCACCATATGTATACAAGCGGAATGAGTGATACAGCCGTTTTTGTATTTTCCCTGCTTACCTTTGTGGTTGCGATTCCCTCTGCCATTAAAGTTTTTTCATGGGTAGCCACCCTGTATAAAGGCTCGATACAAATGGCACCGCCTCTGTTTTTATCCCTGTGTTTTATCTATCTTTTTTCAGTGGGGGGATTAACAGGACTTGTACTTGGTGCAGCCGGAACAGATATTTATGTTCATGATACCCATTTTGTGGTGGCCCATTTTCATTTCACCATGTTTGGGGGAACCGGATTTGCTTTCTTTGCCGCCCTGTATTATTGGTGGCCCAAAATGTTCGGGCGGATGTACGATTTTAAAAAGGCCTACATCGGTGCCATTCTTTTAACTGGCGGATTCATGTTTCATTATGTTCCCATGTTTATTCTGGGGCTCCAGGGGATGCCAAGACGGTATTTTGATTATCTTCCCCAATATGCCAAGGGTAATTTTTTTGCAGGATTTGGAGCGGCATTCATGATTATCGGGATATTTTTGCTGGTGATCAACCTTTTGTTGACCTTGAGAAAACCAATGGATGCATCATCCGATCCCTGGGGCGGGACCACACTCGAATGGCAGACACCCTCACCGCCTCCGCTGCATAATTTTGTGAAAGAACCTGTAGTGCTGGATTACCCCTATGATTTTACCGGGGTTGTAAAAAAATACGCCAAAAACACAAAAGGAGAATAGATGTCTTCCCCTTCGGATGAGTCCGGTAAAAAGCTTGGTATGTGGCTCTTCCTGTATACTGAGATCATTCTTTTCGGCGGACTTTTTGTTCTTTATGCCGTATATTTTGCAAGGTACACAAGCGATTTTATTGAAGGCGGCAAAGAATTGAACCGGCTGTTTGGTGTTGCTAATACCATTATTCTTTTGATTTCAAGTTTCAGTGTTGCAGCATCCATTACCGCTATTCAGAAAAAAGAAAAGAAAAGGGCAATGGCAGGAATAGTCGCAGCACTTTTATGCGGCCTTGTTTTTCTGGTCAATAAATTTTTTGAATGGAGCCACAAGATTGATCTTGGAATCTTTCCCAATTCGGAAAAGCTTTTGGACGGGCCGCCTGGGCAGAATATATTTTTCGGGCTTTATTTTGTAATTACAGGACTGCACGGCATTCACATAATTCTCGGGATGACCCTTCTATTTATCAGCCTTGTGTATGTCCAAAGAAACAGAACAAACCATGAAAGGTTTGCCCTGCTTGAAAATTCGGGTCTTTACTGGCATCTGGTGGATTTGATCTGGATATTTATTTTCCCTTTATTTTATCTGGTTATTTAAGCCATTGTTCAGGAGATATTTGATGAAAAGTTTAAACACACAGCATTTTTTTGAATATAAAATACTGATTAATGTTCTTCTAACATTACTGGCCTTAACCGGTATTACCGTGATTGCTTCCTATATTGATCTTGGAAAGATGAATGTCTGGATTGCTCTTTTCATTGCATCCATAAAAGGGTCTTTTATTTTATTTTTTTTCATGCACATGAAGTATGAAGGAAGAGTTCTTGTTCTTTCATTTTTGGGAACTGTTTTTTTTCTTGGCATCATGATCAGTTTTACATTCTGGGATGTTGGATTCAGATGAGGTAAAAAATGAATGATATAGTAAATCCAGTCACTCTGGTTGACAGGTCTTTTTATTTTATTGTGGGTTTTTCTTTTGTTTTCCTGTTTGCCATTACAATTGTGATGATATGGTTTGTTATCCGGTACAGGAGAAGTAAAAATCCAACCCCTTCAGATATAAGGGGGAATTTTTTTCTTGAAATAGTATGGATTGTAATTCCCACGATTATTGCTCTTTTAATGTTTGCATCTGGATGGAAATCTTATACGGGCCTTAGAAATGTTCCTGAAGGCGCCCTTGAAATAGAGGTGATAGGCCAGTCCTTTTCATGGCTTTTTTATTATCCCAATGAAAAAGAGACTGAAAATGAAATTGTGGTACCTGTAAATACGCCGGTTAAGCTGAATATTACATCGGAAGACGTGATTCACAGCCTGTTTATTCCTGCATTCAGGGTAAAGGTGGATGCAGTGAAAGGGCTTGATACCTACGCCTGGTTTTTGCCGGAGAAAAAAGGCGAGTACTTTTTCCAGTGTACAGAGTTTTGCGGCACTGATCATGCGAGTATGACAGGGGTTGTAAGGGTGGTCTCCCAGGAAGAATATGAAGAATGGGTAAACAAAGAAGATGAATGGTAATAAAATAAGTTTTTCACATGCCAAGGCTCCAGGGTTTTCTTATATTTTAAAAGATTACCTCTCAATGTTTAAAGTACACTTGTGCATTTATATAAGTCTTTCCGCAATTCTGGGTCATGTTATGGCAGGCAAGAGTTTTTCTTCCACATCTCTTGTATTGGGGTTTTTCGTGATGGTTCTGGCCTTTGGGTCTGCTGTCCTGAACAATGTCCAGGACAGAGAGTATGACAGGTTTTTCCAAAGAACATGCAAAAGAAGTCTGCCTCAAAAAAGAGTACCCGTGTTTCATGCAAAGGTTATCTCTTTGATAATGATAGGTTTCGGGCTTTCAGGCTTGCTGTTTGCAACGGGGTTTTATCCCTTTGTCTGGGGTGCTGTAGCTGTTTTTTGCTACAATGGTCTTTATACACCTTTGAAAAAGAAATCTTTACTGGCCATTATTCCCGGGAGTCTTACAGGTATGCTGCCCCCGCTGATCGGGTGGACAGCCGCAGGAAAATCCATGCCGGATTCCCATATCTTTATCCTCATGACTATTTTTGGCCTGTGGCAGATTCCTCATTTTTTTATTATCCTGCTAAAAACAAGACAGGCTCAAACTGCAACTGATTCTTTGAAAAGATTTCCCTGTTTTACAACTTTTTTTTCCAAAAATGAGATTAAATTACAGATCCTGATCTGGACAAGCCTCTACAGCCTTGCCATATTATTATTTTTAATGAATGGGTCTATAAAAAACCCTGTGCTGTCAAGCGTTTCCGGACTGAATGCTGTGGTGATCATTTTTTTTATTTCAACAATTATGCTGAATCAAAAAGCTCAAACCATTTCTATTGCCTTTGCAGCCATAAATTTATCCATGCTCTTATTTATGGGCGCAGGTATTTGTGACAAGTGTTTTTTGTAATTTTAGCCTGCAAAACCACAACCACATACCCGTGCCAAATCCTAACAAGTTTCAAATAATTCCACGCCAGAGCCTATGCTTTTTCATTTCAAATCTTTTGCATTTTATCCTGGTATTTAGTATTTGAGATTTAATTTTTATAAATAAAAATCTGAGGAATCAATATGATCAATATAAAATCAACAATTAAAGAATTACAGTCAGACCTGATTGAATTTGCACAGGATCTTGTGAGAACAAAAAGTTATTCCGGAGATGAGAAAGAGATCATCCATCTTATAGAAAAAAAAATGAAACAATTGGATTATGATGAGGTCATCCTGGATTCAATGGGCAATCTTGTGGGTAGAATCGGTAATGGCGGAAAAGTTCTCATGTTAGACTCCCACATAGATACAGTGGCGGTGAATGATGCTTCAAAATGGACCCATGACCCTTTTGCCGGTATAATTGAAAAAGGCAGGCTGCATGGGCGAGGATCCGTGGATATGAAATCATCGGCAGCAGCTTCCATATATGCCGGGGCAGTTGCTAAAAGGCTGGGATTTCACACAGATAAAACCATATATGTATCATGTACGGTGATGGAGGAAGACTGTGATGGAGAGAACCTGAAACATCTGTTTAAGGAATGCTGTATTAAACCTGACTACATGATCATTTGTGAGCCATCTGCCAACAAACTGGTTACAGGCCATAATGGCAAAGCCCAGATTGCAATAAAAACAAAGGGCATATCAGCCCATGGATCTGCTCCTGAAAAAGGATTGAATGCCATATATGAAATGGCAGACATTATTCAGCGGATTGAAAAAACAAGTGATGCACTTTTAAAGGCCAAACCGGCAAACGGAACCTTGGTGGCTTCAAAAATTTCAAGTGTAAGCGAATCTCTCAATGCTGTGCCCTTTGAATGTGAAATATACCTGGACAGGCGATTAGTGCCGGGTGAGTCACAGGATTTGATAGAAAAGGAAATGAATTCCATCATTAAAGGGAAAAATGCATCATGGGAGATTGGCGTCCTTAACCGGACAAGCTGGACAGGAAAAAAAATAAAATATCACCCGTTTCATTTGCCCTGGCAGATTGATCTTGACCATAAATTTACAAAAACCTGTTTTGCAGCCTTTAATGATTCGTTCGGGTCTGACCCGGACCTGGACTATTGGGATTTCAGTACAAATGCCGTTGCAAGTGTAGCAATGGGTATACCCACTATTGGATTTGGTCCGGGCGAATATAAATTAGCCCATATGATCAATGAAAATTGCGGGATAAGCCAGATAATTGATGCCTGCGACTTTTATACAAATGTAATGAATCAATTATGATTATCAATCAGTCAAATAAGGATAAAAGATTTTTAAACCCTTCTTGTTCAAGGTTCTCTTTTGGAATGAACCTTAGGGATGCCGAATTGATGCAATACCTTAATCCTGTAGGATCAGGACCATCATCAAACACATGACCCAGATGCGAATCCGATGTTTTACCTCGAACCTCAACTCTTTTCATAAACAGATAGTTATCCTCTATTTTCTTTATAGATTCTTTGTTGATGGGTTTGTCAAAACTTGGCCATCCCGTACCTGAATCAAATTTGTCCTGTGACGAAAACAAGGGCTCATTGGAAATGATATCTACGTATATGCCTTGTTTTTTATTATCCCAGTACTCATTATCAAAAGGGGGTTCAGTGCCATTTTCACGGGTTACTTTATATTGAAGCGGAGTCAGCTTAACGGCAGCACTCTTTTCTAAATTCATATCTGAATCAAATATATATTCTTTATTTTTCCATGCTTTTTCAATAAAACGATCCCTTCCCGAGCCTGCCCGATAATATTTGTAGCGAATGGGATTTTTTTTATGATAATCCTGATGATACACTTCTGCATCATAAAATGTTTTAAATTTAAGAACCTGTGTTGCCACGGGAGTGTTAAAAAGTTTTGACTGGTTTATTTTATCAATTGTTTTTAAGGCCTCTTTTTTCTGGGTATCATTCTGATAGAAAATTGCAGAACTGTACTGGCTTCCCCTGTCAACAAAAGACCCGGAGAAATCCGTGGGGTCAATCTGCTGGAAAAAAATTTTCAAAAGTTCTTTGTAAGTGATGATATCCGGGTTAAAATTTATTTTTACGGCCTCAAAATGACCGGTTGTACCGGATGTGACCTGTTCATAGCCGGGGTCACTAACATGGCCTCCCGTGTATCCGGAAACAACATCAATAACACCTTTGTGCCCTTCAAAAGCTGCCTCTACACACCAGAAACAACCGCCGGCAAAAACAGCAGTCTCAAAGTTTTTATTATCCATGATAAGTTTCCCCTGGTTTAAATCTGAAGCAGGCATTATCTGAATAAAAATGCCTGTAATAACTGACAATACAATTATCCAATAGATTGTTTTTATCTTTTTCATGACGTCACCTCTTAAAACGCGTTACAGCCTGAACCCTAGAAGTGCATTTTTTGTGCCAGGGTAAAATTATGATAAGAGATGCTTAAAGGGCTTTTTCAGCCTTGATAATGGCCATAAGGCCGGCATGAAGATTTTTAATGATCCCGGATTCTGAAATTCCAAGTCTTTGGCGGTTACTGACGTCAAATACAGCATTTTCGATCTTTGTTTTTTCACCCTTGGTTCCCCGGATCTGAAGGTTATAGTCCTTGATGAGTTTAAAAAGGAGTTCTTTTTTTCTTTCAAGTTTTTCAAGTTGAACATGGACGGAGGCCCTCATGGATGTACCAATGTTTGTAGGGCAGCAACTCAGATGCCCATAGGCTTTGTTCCATGCAAAATCAAGATTTTTGTTTAACTCTGAGACGGCGCGGCAAAGACGGCTATAAACACTTGAAAATTCTGACGTTTTTTCAAGGCTGATTATTCTTAAATGATCTTCTTCATTTACCCAGACCATTAATTTTTTGTCAAAAGAATGATATACTCCTCTACACTTGGGAAAATCAGAATTGATTCCTGCGGCATCCTGGAAACGGTCACCTTTGTGAAACAATATGTTTTCGTTTTCAAGCTGTTTTAATTCTTTTTTATCATCATGCTCCAAAGAAAAATATTTTCCCTTAAAAGTTTTTTGCAGACAGTTTAATGCCCTGATGATTTTTATTTCAAGATCATGACGTTGGGATAAGTCCATGTTGCAGGTGAAGTTGAAGCCTTTAAGGTTTCTGGCAACCCTTATCCTTGTGGACTGAATATATTTTTTTTCAGGATCAATGGCGGAAAGCTTAAGTTCATTTATATCTGATTTGTGGTTCAGATCTTTTTCTCCATGGTATTGTGAAATAACTGGATCAAAAATTAGCGAAAATGTCTTATATGACTGTTCATCACCTGCATAAATACCAATTTTGCTATCAGGATTTTTCAAACCGGAATTGACAGCTTTTGCAAGTGTAAATCCTGAATCAGTTTTTTTTTGTTCAAGGGTTTTACAAATTTTTTGGGATAAATATTTTTTTACAAGGCTATTGGATTCTTCTGGAAATGAAAAGGTGCTCAAAAGGTGTTAATTCTCGATTAAAGATGACTGTGATGAGATGCCCCTTGCAAGCATTGTCTGGATTTTGTCCAGGATCAGGCAATCTTTATGACAACGGGGAAGCAAAGGTTTGTTTTCACAAGTCATGCACGGGCTTTTTGTTAAGTACCCGATTTCAAAATCAAACATATCTCTATTTATGATGGTTTCCATGGCAAAATATTTTCAAATAAAAAGTTAAAATTTATGTAATTATTCAGCTCTTACGCTTGAACCCGCCCTGTCTGATGGATATTTGTTTCGAGGCTATTCGCTTAACCTCCTGCAAATATCCATCAGACAGGGCTTTGGGGATAACTTTTTTTAACGGGCTGAACAATTACAAATTTATTTGTATCAATTTTGAGAAGAAGCGTCAATATCTGTGACAGTTTTTCCGCCACAAGTGTAGCCCGACATAGAGCCTGTCAACATGTCCCATCCAGCGAAGGAAAGGTAAACCGATCTGAACGGGTATGGAGTAATCACAAAAAAATTACATGCGATTACCCTGTATAGAAAAGTTTTTTCCTTGTCAGATGGCTGAACAAATGATAAGTCAAAAAGATTATTCAATCAATCATAAATACTTGGAAAAGGTAGGATATTAGTGGGTGAATCAAGATTTGCAGAGTTAAAGGAAAAAGAAAAACAAGCAAGAAAACAAATCGTCATTGAATCTGCTTTAGCACTTTTTGCCAAAAAGCCTTTCTTTGAGGTGGGCATGAGGGAAGTCGCCGAAGAGGCAGGCATTTCTCCTGCAACCATTTACAGATATTTTCCAAGCCAGGAAGAATTATTCCATGAAGCTTTTATTCAGGATATTTCTTTTGCAAGCATAGAGTTTAAAACATTGGTTCAAAAGGATATTCCGGCAAGTATTGAAGAGTTTGGCATCAAATTCGCCAACCATCTGATAGACAATGAATCAACATTTCAGATGATGACCTATCTGATGTTGAAAAATAACCTTGCAAATCCGGTTATGGGCAAATTCGATTCCGTGACCAAGATTTTTTTCGATCTTTTTGAGCAGCTTCTGAAAAGGCATGACGTAAAGAATCAGAATGCCCGGTTGTATTCCCACTCATTTATTGCATCGATAACCGGTATTTTGATGACCTTCCGCAATTATTCGTTAAAAGATAAAAAAGCCGTTAGAGATCACATTATAAAAGTAATCAAAATCACTTCCTCTCTTTATGCTGATCAGCTTATAAATAAATAGCAATTAAGGTTTAACTCCTTGCTTGCAGGTCCAACGCATGTAAATAATATTTGGTTACTATCCTCAACAAGGATTGTAATTATTGGCAAAGCAGCTAGTTCAGACCAGATTACCTTGGATGAGCATTTTGGGGCCTGTCAATTAGTTCCAGTCGGCGATGGAAAGGTAAACTGGTCTGAACGGGTATGGACGAATCATAAGGAAACTACATGCGATTGCCCTGCCTTGCTTGTTTCATGTCTTGACACTTTATTTTGAAATATTATATTTATCAAAAATTATATTTTTGTCATGGGTAAAATTTATAGGATAAGGGCATAAAAGAATATGGAACAGATCCAAGAATCAATAGAGAAAAATCATCTTTTAATCAGCAGTATCCGAAATGAGATCGCAAAGGAACTTGTGGGTCAGGAAAAACTGGTGGACAGTCTTTTAACAGGGCTTTTAACAGGAGGGCATATCCTTATTGAAGGGGTTCCGGGATTGGCAAAAACAAGTGCGGTAAAAGCACTTGCTTCTGCTGTGCAGGCTCAGTTCAAGCGTATTCAGTTTACCCCGGATCTTCTTCCGGCGGATTTAACCGGAACTGAAATCTACCGGCCCAAAACATCTGATTTTGTAACAAGAAAAGGACCCTTGTTTAATAATATAATCCTGGCTGATGAGATTAACAGGGCACCTTCAAAGGTGCAGTCAGCGCTGCTTGAAGCCATGGAGGAAAAACAGGTGACCATTGGGGATCAAACATATTCATTACCAGCCCCTTTTATTGTTTTAGCCACCCAGAATCCCATTGAACAGGAAGGGACCTATCCTTTGCCTGAAGCCCAGGTGGATAGGTTTATGCTTAAAGTGCGGGTTGACTATCCAGACAAGGCTCAGGAACTTGAGATTCTTAAAAAGAACAGTTTTCAAAGACCTGATGCCATAAGCCCGGTAATCAATTGTGGCCAAATCGCGGGTATGGGTCAATTGATTGATCAGATCTATGTGGATGAAAAACTAAAAGAGTATATTGTAGATCTGATATTTGCCACAAGAAAGCCGGATAGTTATGGAATGGATGTGGCCGAATATATCGAATATGGAGCATCTCCAAGGGCCAGTATTTTCCTTGCAAAAGCTGCCCGGGTGAATGCATTTTTATCAGGCAGAGCCTATATCACGCCCCAGGATATCAAGCTTGTGGGCCCTGATGTATTACGTCACAGAATTATTTTAAGCTTTGAAGCAGAGGCGGAAGATATTTCAACCGATGATATCATCCAGACCCTTTTTGACTCTGTTGAGGTGCCCTAAAGGGAGCTTTTTAAATGATTCCTGCGCATATTATTAAAAAAATAAAACGAATTCATATTAAATCCAGCCGTTCTGTAAACAATATTATGGCAGGCCAGTATAAATCCGTGTTCAGGGGCTCTGGTATCGAGTTTGAAGAAGTCAGGGAATATGCCCCCGGAGATGATGTCAAAACTCTGGACTGGAAGGTTTCAGCAAGGCTTGGCAAGCCCTTTGTCAAACTTTATAAGGAAGAACGTGAAAGTATTGTCATGCTGCTTATTGATATGAGTTCTTCTTTAAAATTCGGCACATTTTCAGGCCCTAAACTTGAAAAAGCAGCCGAGGTAGCATCGGTACTGGCTTTTAATGCCATTAAAAATAATGATAAAGTGGGCGTAATTTTTTTTACAGACAGGGTTGAAAAATATATACCGCCTAAAAAAGGCTCCAGCCATATCTGGCGGGTGATAAAAGAGATATTTACCTTTTATCCTAAGGGAAAGGGCACCAATATATCAGAAGCTCTGGACTATCTGGGGAAAATATCCAAGAAAAGGTCTTTTGTTTTTATATTGTCTGATTTTCTGGACGAGGGCTACCTGAAAAGTCTCAGAAGAATTCGACAAAAGCATGAGACGATAGGGGTAATGATCTATGATAAAGGAGCATTTAAACTGCCGGGAAAAGGCATCATTACCCTGTGTGACTTTGAAAGCAAAAGACAAATTTTGTTTGATGCATTCAATAAAAAGACTCAACAAGAATTCTTATCCATAAAACAGACAGGTCACAAGAAAACATTGAATAATTTTTTAAGGGCAAAAAGTGATGTGATCGAGCTTGAAACCTCTGCATCTGTTTCTGATACCCTGTTGCAATATTTTAGATTCAGGGAAAGGCGATTAAGATAGATGAAGGATATCCACGGTATAAGACCCCCGGTCCGGTTAGGGTTTGATCCCATGCTTCTTAAAATTATCTTGATAATATCAGGGGTGATCATTGTTTTGGTTGTCATATTTTTTCTGATAAAAAAATATTTGAAAAAAAGAAACCAGAGTACAGAGCCTAAATATCTTCCAGAACCCCCGGCACCTTATGACGCTGCCTTAAAAGAGCTTGATCTTCTTTTACAAAGAGAAATGATCGATCCAAGACTTTTTTATTTTAATCTGACGGCTGTCTTGAGAAAATATATCAAAGGTTCCTTTGGCATTAATGCCATAGAGATGACATCCCAGGAGTTTATCAGAGGCATAATGCTTCTTGATTTTGATAAGGGGCAAAAAAAAGAAATTACAAGGTTTCAAAAGTATTGTGACCCAATTAAATATGCCGGGATTGTTCCTGGAAAAGATCAGATAAAAAATGATCTTTCCTTTGTTAAAAAGCTAATCAGTAAAATAGAAAATGATCTGATAAAACTTTTGGAAAAAAAGGAAGAAAACCAATAATGTTTAGATTTGCTTCTCCTTTGTTTTTATTATTGCTGCTTGTGGTTGCTTTTGTGATTTTTTTAAAGATTAGAAAGAAAAGTAAAAATATAATAAAGGTGTCCTCGTTAAAAGGTTTTGAAACTTTTCCCCCATCTCTTATGGCAGGGGTTTCTAAATTTATCCCTGTTTTAAAAATAATATCTTTGATCCTGTTGATCCTTGCCCTTGCAAGACCCCAGTTCGGAGATAAGAAAATAAATGTGACCACTGAAGGGGTTAATATTATCCTGGCTCTTGATCTTTCCGAATCCATGCGGGCCCTTGATTTTAAAAAAGACAATAAAATTGTAACACGCCTGGAAGCTGTTAAAACTGTGGTCCGAGAGTTTATTATGAAACGTGAAGGCGACCGTATCGGCATGGTGGTTTTTGGAACAAATGCATTTACACAGATTCCCTTAACCCGGGATTATAATACCATAGCCTTTATTCTGGACCGTTTGAGAATAGGGGCGGCAGGACCCAGAACAGCAATTGGAGATGCCATTGGTATCTCTTTAAAACGTCTGGAAGATATTGAAAGCAAATCCAATATTATTATTTTGTTAACAGATGGAAAAAGCAATTCAGGCGAGCTTTCCTGGCAGGATGCAATAAAAATTGCTGTTCAAAGAAAAGTGAAAATTTATACCATTGCCGTGGGCACAAAAGGGGAAGCGCCCTTTCTTGTGGATGGATTGTTTGGTAAGCAATATGTTTATCAAAAAGTGGATGTGGACATTGATGCTTTAAAAACAATTGCCGAAAAGACACAGGCCGGTTTTTTTGAAGCAGGGGATTTAAAATCACTGGGCCGGATTTATGAGATGATCAACAACCTTGAAAAAACAAAGGTAGATGTTGAAAAGTGGGTGGAGTACAAGGAATTGTATCCAGGAATGCTTGCTATGGGCCTGATCCTTTTTCTCATTTATATTATTTTGACAAACACACGATTTTTAAGGGTGCCTTAAATGAAATTTGCCAGTCCATACCTGTTGAATTTGTTATGGGGGCTGATCCCTGTGTTAGGTATAATGGCCTATGGCATTCTGAAACGAAAAAAGATACTCGCCCGATTTGCAGGGACAAATATGATTGCTTCTTTAGTTCCAGGGTTTGATCCCCAAAAAAGGTGGATAAAGACAAGCTTAATCATAATATCTTTTGGTTTCGCCATTGTTGCACTGTCAGTTCCCCAATGGGGATACAGATGGGAAAAGACGAACCAGAAAGGGGTGGATATCATGATTGCCCTTGATTGTTCAAAAAGTATGCTGGCACAGGATATCAAGCCCAACCGGCTTGAACGGGCAAAAAGAGAGATTATTGATCTGCTTCGTATGATGAAATCAGACAGGGCAGGGCTTGTGGCCTTTTCAGGAAGGGCAATTCTCCAGTGCCCCTTAACCCTTGACCATGAAGCGTTTAATATTTTTTTAAAGGTTCTGGAACCGGGGTATCTGCCCGTGGGCGGGACAAATCTCGATCATGCAATTAAAGAAGCTTATAATGGTTTTGAAAAAGAGTCTGATACACAAAAAGCCATTATTATTATTACTGATGGAGAATCTACCTCAGGAGATGTGGAAGAGACTGCCCGGGAAATGGCCAAACAGGGAATTAAAATTTTTAGTATTGGGGTTGGAAGCTCACAGGGTGCACCCATTCCCGATGCAAAAGGCGGATTTAAAGAAGATACCTCGGGCAATATTATTTTATCAAAGGTGGATACAAAGACCCTTGAAAAACTGGCTGCCATGACCGGGGGAACCCATGTCAGATCTGTGGCAGGAGATATGGATCTTGACCTGATTTATAAAGATAAAATCCTTGGAACCATGGAACGTAAAACCTTGACATCAGGGAAACAAAAAATCTGGGAAAACAGGTATCAATGGTTTCTTTTTCCTTGTGTGGTTTTATTGCTGATAGAATTTATATTGTCCTCAAAAAAGAGATTAAGAGGATTATCAATAATTGTGTTTGCAATTGGTTTGAGTATTTTTGTTTTTCAGAAAGAATCTGTTTATGCACAGTCTGTTACTTCCAGCGTCAATTCTGGAATAAAAGCATTTGAGGAACTAAACTATGAACAGGCCAAAACGCATTTTATTGATGCCCAGCTTAAAGATCCTGAAAATGCTAGACTTTATTATAATATTGGTGTTGCCGCCTATATGAACAATGAATTTGAACAGGCAAAAACAAATTTTATGGAGGCCGCAAAAACTAAGGATATAAAGCTTGCGCATGATGCCCGGTACAACCTTGCCAATACATACTATCGAATGGAAGATTTTGATGAGGCCATCAAAGAGTATGAAGCTCTCCTGAACAATTTTCCCTATGACATACAGGCAAAAGAAAACCTGGAGTTAGCCAGACTGAAACAAGAAGAGCAAAAACACAAGGAAACCCAATCCGATAAAAATAAAGATAATAAAGAAAATAAAGACAATAAAGACGATAAGGAAAACAAAGAAGATCAGGACAATAAACAAGGACAGAATCCTGAAAAAAATCAGAATAACAATGAGGATAAAAAAGATAATAACAAAGATTTAGACAAGAAAGGGCAAAAGGAACAAGATAAACCCAAAGAGAAACAGGGAAAGGGAAATAAGCCCCAGGATAAACCTGAAAAAACTTCATCGGAGTCCCGGGAGGATAAAGCATCACCTGAAGATAAGGCGCCTGAACAGGCCCAAAAGATTTTGGAGAATATGCTCAATCGTCTTGAAGACAAACCTGGAGGTGCAATGATGCCCGTGTTGGAAAAACAAAATGTTGAGAAAGACTGGTAATGATATGAAATTAAAAGTTATTTTTTTTGTTTTAATTTTGCTTGCCTTTATTTTACCTGGCACGGGTATCTGTTTTGATGTCACGGCCCAAGTTGATAAATCCAGTATTTCTAAGGAAGACTCTGTCTTTTTAACAGTTGTGGTCAGGGGCCCAAAGGCTGATCTCGATCTTTCCATGATCAAGGATTTTAAAGTGATATCCCGAGGTTCCTCTTCAAGTTATAACTATATTAATGGCAAATCCGAAAGAAAGGCGAGCTACCAATATGTTTTAATCCCTTTGAAAAAAGGGATTTTGAAAATCCCTGCCATAAAGGCTGTCATGGATGGTGAAACCTCTTTTACAAAGCAAATTGTCATCAAAGTATCAGACCAAATGGTTAATCCTGATGATGTCAAGGCATTGTTTGCCACAGCAGACGTGGCAAAGCAAAACCTTTTTGTTGGTGAGCAGACAGTCTTCTCTTTGAAGTTTTTTACCTCAAAAAGGTTGTCTGGTTTAGGGTTTGAAAGGCCTCCTGAATTTAAGGCATTTTCATCAAAACCTTTTGAAAAGGAAAAAAACTATACCAGGAACATAAATGGGGTTTTGTATAATGTAACCCAGGTTGATTATATCATTATTCCTACAGGCCCTGGAACCTTTACTATTGATCCTGCCTCACTGATTGCAAGGGTGATTGTGGAATCAAGCCGGGATTCGCAGTTTAATTCTTTTTTTAATAATTCTTTTTTTTCTTCTAATAATTTCAAACCCGTCAGGGTTGTGTCAAATTCTATAAAAATTAAAGTTGATCCTGTCCCTGCCTACCAGGGTAAATTTAAGTTTTCAGGGCTTGTTGGCAGCTTTGGTATTAAAGCTAAAATGGATAAAACAAGCCTTAAAGCAGGTGAGTCTGCGACCCTTACTATAAAAATCCTGGGATCAGGAAATATAATGGATGCAAGTCTTCCTGAAATGGACCTGGATCAGGATTTGTTTAAGGTTTATGACGACAGCCCTGTTGAAACCATTAATTTGACTGAAAAAGGATATGAGGGCTCTAAAACATTTAAGAAAGCCATTGTTCCTGTAAAGTCTGGAAAATTTTTGATCAATCCTGTTTCATTGGTATATTTTGATGTGGATAAAAAAAATTTTAAAACCATTTCCACAGGGAAAATATTACTTACTGTCTCCCAGTCACAAGAAATGCATCTGGCCGTATCTGAAATGGACCCCGCAAAGGATAAATCAATTGTTAAAGAAGAGGTTTCCCTTGTTAATAAGGATATCCTGGAGATAAAAGAAGGAGTTTTCGTATTGGAGAACCAGCGTGAAATAAGCCCTTTCTTTTTTGTTTTATTGTTATCAGTTCCCGTGGTTTTATTTTCAGGGGTAAAATTATTTACCCTGGTTGCAAAAAAAGATTTACCTGTTGAAAAGATAATGGAAGATAAGGCAAAAAATCATTTAAAAAAAGCAGACAAAATGGACAGCCTGGATAAAGACTTTTTAGGACATCTTTATTCAAGCCTGGTGGCGCTGATTTTCAGCAAAGGGAAAAAAAGAGGAGAGACTATAACGATTAAAGAAGCTCAAAAGATTTTAACTAAGGCAAATGTGGATGAGCTCAAAATAGGCGGGATAACCCATCTGCTTGAAACTATTGAATCTTTTCGGTTTGGCGGGAAAAAAATCGATGAGAACAAGGCAAGGGAGCTTTTGGCAAAAACAAAGCAGACAATGAAATTGTTTTGTCTTGCCTTGATCTGTGTGGGAGTTATTTTTTCCTTCCCTCAAAAGGTAATAGCCGATAACTCTGCTTTGTTTTTGGATGGTATTAAAAATTATAAACAAGGAAAATTCAAACAGGCAGCCATAAATTTTGAAGCCCTTGCCCAAAATAATATTAAAAATCCCTATCTTTTTTACAATATTGGAAATGCTCATCTGAAAGCCAATGATATAGGTCAGGCTATTTTATGGTATGAAAGAGCAAAGGTTTTGTCCCCTAATGACCCTGACCTGAAGTTTAACCTTGAATATGCCAATACCCTTGTAAAAGATAAAAAAGAAGAAAATCTGGCTATGATGGATGTTCTTTTTTTCTGGGATAATTTGATTCCTGCAAAAACAATTCAGATTACAGCCATTTTCCTTTCTTTTGTTTTTTTTACATGGGCTGTTGTACGAGTGATTAAAAAACAAAAAATTTTTTCAGGAACCGGTATTATCCTTTTTTCATTATTTGTTCTGGTCACAGCCGTTGTATGGGTTAATTACTATAAGCGGTCTGTAAGGCAAAATGCCGTTATTGTGCAGGATGAAGTTGCAGTACGTTCAGGTATTACAGACACTTCTACAAAATTATTCAACCTTCATGCCGGAACCAAAGTAAAGGTTGAACAAAGAAAAACCAGCCATTTGAAAATATTGTTTTCAAATGGAAAGGTTGGCTGGGTAAAAATAGGCCAGGCAGTTATTATCTAAGATTATGACAATAGAGCATTGAGTTTCATAAAATATTTAGTAATTATTCAGCTCTTATGATTGAAACCGCCCTGTCTGATGGATATTTGTTTCGAGGCTATTCGCTTAACCTCCTGCAAATATCCATCAGACAGGGCTTTTGGGATAACTTTTTTACGGGCTGAACAATTACAATATTTATTTGAATAATGGACGAAAATAATTATTAAAAAAGGGTGTTATGTTAAAAGTATATGCTGCAGTATGGTGTCCACATTGTACAAAAACAATTGAATATTTAAAAAATAACAATATTGAATTTGAATACTTTGAAATAGAGCTACAATCCGATAATATAATCAAAAAAATTATTGAAGTAAACGGTGGTGATGATTGGGTCGTACCAACCCTTGAATTTAATGGTAAATGGAGGAAAGGCAAAATCTATAATGAGCAAGAACTGAATTCTGATTTGGAAAAATTAGGAATAAAATAATATTTAAAACACCCCTTTTTTATTTTAATCAGCAAAAACCAATTGATTACGCCCATTTTTTTTCGCCCGGTATAATGCTGCATCAGCTTTGGCAATCATTCCATCTGCTGTATCATCCCCTTTACTGCAGGTGATCCCGATACTGACCGTAATACCGATTTCACCTGATCTGGTTACCATTTTATGATCAGCTGTTTTTGCTCTCAAACGTTCGTAAATCACTTTTTCAATGGATACTGTGGAATCCGGCATCACCAATAGGAATTCTTCTCCTCCATATCGACCAAGGAGGTCATAGGGCCGAAGTGTGTTCTCGATGACTTTGACAAAACTGCATAGAACATCGTCACCCACCTGGTGGCCATGTTCGTCATTTACCTTCTTGAAAAAATCAATGTCACATAACCCTATGCTGAGCTTTGTATTTCTTCTCTTAGTACGTATCAATTCTTTTTCAAGGCTGTTTAAAATAGCGCGCCGGTTCAAAGTTCCTGTTAGAGGATCGTGTGAGGCTTCGTGCTTCAATTTTAAATTTAGTAATTTTAATTGTTTTTTAGCCTGATTCTGGTCAGATATGTCTTTTAAAATTACAACCAGTTTTGATATTTCGTCATCAATGTTTTTAATGCAGGAAGAACTTATTATGACATCTATGCTGCGGCCTTGCTTTGTAAGCCTTTTACTTTCAAATTGTACTTTAATCCCCGAGTCCCGCAGTTCTTTTATCTTTTTTGAAGTTATAGGTTTTTGATCATCAGGGACAAAGGGGATGTGCTTACCTTCCAATTCATCTAAAGACCACCCGAATACTTCAACAAAAGCTGGATTAAGATATTTTGTCTCGCCCACATTGTTATATATTACAATTGGATCTGGAGTTGCAGACAATATGGTTTGTAGCCGTTCTTCACTTTCTTTTAGTTCTTCTTCTACTTTTTTTCTTTGTGTAATATCGGTGAGCACGGAAATTGTTCGGTCCTTTAAAAAAGTTGACCTGAATTCAATATATTTTGATTGACCATTTTTACATTTAATCTTAAATTCGTGATTCTTTGCAAGACAGCTGTTATTGCTGTCATTGCCCCATGCTTTACAGACTTTGTTTCGATAACTTTCTTCTGGATAAGCTTTTTTAAACCAGTCTTCTCTGGTTGGGATGTCTTTAAGCGTATACCCAGTGATTTGGGTAAAATAGGGATTTACATAGAGATATTTATCCTGGCTGTCTATCAATGTAATGCCATAGGGAGTGCTTTCAAGGATTGTTGAAAGAATTTCTTTCTCTTTTTCTCGAGATTTTTCTGCTGATTTACGCTTGGTAATATCACGCCATATGGTATGAATTACAAAGTCGTTTTTTTGGTGAGATATTGTTGTTAGAAGAACTTCTACAGGGAAAATGTCTCCATTTGATTTTAAATGATTCCATTCAAATCTATTACTGCCGTTTTTTAAAGCATAATCCATCATCTTCTTAGCTTTGACAAAGGAGTCTTTGCCATCAGGCTGGGTGTCAGGAGATAATTCTGAAGGATGGGCTTGAAAAATTTTATTTTTGTCATTATAACCCAGCATCTCCATTGCTGCCTTATTGCAGTCAATAAATTTCCCATTTTCAATTATTAAAATAGCATCTTTGGATTTTTCAAACAGAATACGATATTTTTCATCTTTGTTTTGTAAAGCTTGTTTTTGAACCTCATTTTCTAACTCTGAAATTCTTTTTTCCAATTCTTCAAGAGTCTTTTTTTCTGTCATTTTGCATTCCTTTTAAAACCGGAATTAAGTTTTGATTATCAATTCGGGACATAAATTCTGTGATAGCATATTTTAATCAAAGGCACATTAGTATATATTCCAGTGCAAGGCAAATCAATTTGTAATTATTCAGCTCTTACGTTTGAAACCGCCCTGTCTGATGGATATTTATTTCGATGCTAAGGGTTCACTTCCTACAAATATCCATCAGACAGGGCTTTGGAGATAACTTTTTTTAACGGGCTGAACAATTACATAAATTTTAATAATTAAAATCGATAAATGTACAATTAGGTTGTTCAGACTCTCTTTATATTAAAGTTATAGAAATCAGAGGAGCACTATGATTGTTCAATCCCGCCTTTTCTTGTTAAAGCTTGTGTGTTATTTGAATACCTATGGCCCACTTAAAAATTGGTAATTAATTTTTGAATGGACCCTTATAATTCAATATTGTCATTGGGAGGTTGAAGTGGAAACAAAAAAAATCGATCATATCTGCATCGCAGTCAAAAATCTGGATAAAGCACAGAAAATCTGGGAGCCCGTGCTGGGTAAATCAAAACCAGACGAGGAATATATCGATGAATCAGAAAAAATTAAAGTTGCCAGATACTGGGTTGGGGAGGTCGGTTTTGAGTTGATGGAATCAACAGATCAAGATGGGGATGTTGCAAAATTTATCGAGAAAAAAGGCGAAGGGGTGATGCTGATCAGCTTTAATGTCGACAACACCCGCAGGGCCATGGATGAACTCCAAAAAAAAGGTTATCCTTTTATTGGCGGTCCCCGTCCTTTCCGGGACAGTGAATTTGCTTTTATTCACCCGCATAAAATGAATGGTGTTTTGCTGGAGATCATCGACTAAGGGCTATTCATAATCTATGAAGTTTTTTTTGCTTGATTGCTCTATTCAGATATAAAAAAAATGGCAGGGGAAATTAACATGTTACGTTTTTTTAGTAACCTTGGTATCCGGTTTAAAATACTTGCAGGGTATACATCAATATTTATTGCAGCCTCGCTGATAGGCGGGGCAATTATTTATTTCCAGGTCAAGCCGACGATCACCGAAAATATTCAAAATGAACTGAACAACACAACTGGTGTTGTCCTTAATATGGTTAAAACAGCTGCCAATGTTTCAATAAAAAATTATCTTAGAGCTGTTTGTGAAAAAACCAAAGAGAACATTGAACATATTTATAAAAGATATGAATCAGGTGAGTTAACTGAGGCTGAAGCTAAAAATGAAGTGAGAAAAATAATTTTTTCCCAGACCATCGGTAAAACCGGTTATATTTATTGTGTCAACAGCAAGGGCGTTCCCATAGAACACCCAAATCCTGATATTGTAGGCAGAGAAGACTGGACCCATCTTCCTTTTGTAAGGGAGATGGTCAAGCGTAAAGAAGGGTATCTGGAGTATGACTGGAAAAATCCGGGAGAAGATCATTATAGGTCAAAGGCTCTTTTTATGAGCTATTTTAAACCCTGGGACTGGATTGTTTCAGTATCTACTTATTCAGAGGAGCTTAAGGGCCTTATCAATGTGAATGATTTTAAAGAAAGCATTCTTGCATTGAAATTTGGTAAGACGGGTTATGCTTATGTAATCGACAGCAAAGGAAATGTAATTATTCATCCAACACTTAAAGGTAATTTTTTTGACACCCAGGATGGAGAAGGTAATTATTTTATACGTGAGATAACCCGGTTAAAGACAGGAAGGCTTACTTATTCATGGAAAAATGCCACTGAAAATGAGTTTAGAAAAAAAATTGTCATATTCAATTATTTGCCTGAATATGACTGGATTGTTGCATCTTCAGTGTATTCTGATGAATTTTATTCCATTCTTAAAATTGTAAAAAAAATAGTCATCGTGAGTATTTTCATTATGCTGTCTCTTGTACTGTTGACATCGCTATGGTTAAGCAATTTGATTATTAAACCTTTAAGGGCATTGATGAATAATTTTGCCATGGGGGCATCAGGAGATCTAAGTACCCGGGGGCATGTTAAATCAAGCGATGAAATAGGTAAACTTTCCATGTATTTTAATGATTTTATGGAAAAGCTTGAAATATATAATACCAGCTTAAAATCTGAAATATCCGAACATCGATTTACTGCCGATGCATTGCGGGAAAGCGAATGGAAATATAAATCCATTCTAAAATGTATTCATGAAGGATATTTTGAAGTGGACTTGAAAGGTGATTTTACATTTTTCAATCATTCCATGTTAACCATGTCCAAGTATTCCAAAGAAGTGCTTTTAAGGAAAAATATCAAAGATATATTTGATATCAAAAATTCAAACGGGATTACAAAAAAATTTGATTCAATTGGTATTTCAGGGGAAAACGATAGAATAGTTGAGTGGGAATTAAAAAGAAAAGACTCATCAAACCGGTTTGCTGAAATTTCTTTGTCCACGATTTCAGATAAAAATGGATACCAGACAGGGTTTAGTGGAGTTGTCCGGGATGTTACCTTAAGGATTCAATCCCAGAAAGCGCTTTTTTTATCAGAGGAAATGTTTTCAAAAGCATTTCATTCCAATCCCAGCGGAATGTTCCTGGCCAATATTGAAACAGGGCAATTGATCAATGTAAATGAGAGCTTTTTAAAGCTCACAGGTTATGGTTCTGCAAATGTTTTAGGCAAAGGCCTGATAGATCTTGAGTTTTTTAGAAATAAAAAAGAAGGCCAAAAATTGTTCACCTTATTTAGAGAGAAAAAAAGTCTTCGTAACTATGAAATTGATTTTTGCAGGACCTCAGGGGAAGTCCGGCAGGGAGTGATTTCAGCGGAAGCCCTGGAAATATGGGAGGAAATGTGCATCCTTGTGGCCCTTGAAGACCATACAAAAGCTAGACTCCTTGAAAAGGAATTTCTTGATATGCGGGAAAGAGAAAGACAGAAAATTGCCTTTGACCTTCATGATGATCTCTGCCCTCAGCTCATAGGCATAGAAGTCCTCATTGAAATATTAAGACAGAAGCTGAAAAACAAATTACCGGATACTGCAGACTATGCTGACAAGATCAGATTGCTTGTCAAAGAATCCATCCAGAAAACCCGCCTTATGTCCCGGGGACTCTGCACAGCAGATATCGTTAATAGCGGCTTTGATTCTTCGTTGTCGGAGCTTGCGGGATATGTAGAGGATGTTTTTGGTATAACCTGTGTTTTAGAGTGTAATACTTCCAATAACAACTATGATGAATTTAATCCCTTTAAAGATAATGCCATTGCCACCCATGCTTACTATATTGCCCATGAAGCTGTTCATAATGCTGTAAAACATGCAGAGGCAAAAAATATTTCCATTCATTATTCAAATCAAAATTATAAAATCAGACTCATCATTAAAGATGATGGCAAAGGGATTTGTGAACATGCCATGGGAAAAGGAATGGGATTGAAAATCATGAGCTACAGGGCACAAAGGATAAAGGCTTCCCTTGAAATTAAGAAATCCGATCAGGGGGGGACTATAGTTTTGCTGGAAATGGAAAACGAGATGGCCATACTAGAATGATATGGCCATTTTTATATGATATAGCTGTATGAAATAAGGATTGATACACCTATGGTAGCTTTGAGAAAAATACTGATTGTTGAGGACCATCCCATATTTCGAATGGGTATGTGCGAACTCATTGACCAGGAAAAGGATTTTGTTGTCTGCGGCAGTGCAGAAGATGTTTCCGAGGCAAGGGAGCTTATCAAAACTGAAAAACCGGAACTTGTAATCCTTGATCTTTCACTGAAGAATAGCAATGGGATGGAATTGCTTAAAGAACTGAATAAATATCATAAGGACATTTCTGTTCTGGTATTGTCCATGCATGAAGAATCCCTTCATGCAGAACGATGCCTTTTGGCAGGTGCTAAAGGCTATGTAATGAAGCACGAAGCCATAGAATCAGTGATTAAGGCAATCAGACAGATATTTGCCGGGAAAAAATATATCAGTCAGCGCATCATGGAAAGTATTGTAAATAAAATGGGGAATCAGCCTTTTTCGGACCAGGGATCCTGTGTACAGAATTTGACGGATCGCGAATTGGAAATATTTCAGCTTATAGGAAAAGGATTCTCATCGGGTCAGATAGCTTCCCAGTTGAATTTGAGCGTCAAAACCATTGGGGCCCACCGGGAACGAATTAAGAGCAAGCTGGGTCTGAAAACCAGTGGCGAAATGGTTCGCTATGCTGTTTTATGGCTGGAAACAGATCTTTTCTGATTTTTCATTAGTACTTTTTTTAAAATAATGTATAATCATGTCTTGTTATGCTTGATCTTAAGGACACTAGGTGATTTGCCTATGTTTTTTTAGTGACATTACTGATTTACATATTTTATTTATCTTTCTAACTTACAGACTAACTTACAGAACAGGCATTTTCTTTTTAAGTGCTATTTTAATAAGCAATTCAATATTCTAACCCGTAACAAGGAGGCATCACCATGAGAACGAGAAAATTTTTTACAGTATGCATGATACAGGTTATCGTACTATGTTTTCTTTTTGTACCAGGTATATGGGCGGCTGATCCGATAGTTATTGGAGTTCCCACCTCAACCGGCTTTTTAGAAGGAAAAGAATGCCTTAAATCAGTCGAAATGGCTGTTGAAGAAATAAACAAAAAAGGTGGCGTAAAAGTAGGAAACGATAATAGAATATTCAAAGTGGAATCAATAGATATAAGGGATGCTGCTCCTGGAGTACCCGTTCCTGAAGCTCTTTTAGGCCTGGAAAAAATTATTCTGGAGAAAAAACCCACAGCTTTAATTGTAGGGCCTTTTCGATCAGAAGCTTTAATGGCAGGCATGGATATTATCGCCAAATACAAAGTACCCTTAATCGGTACAATCGCCATGTCTCCAGCATCCGAGGGAAAAATTAAAAAAGACCCTGAAAAATATAAATACATATTCAGATCCTGTCTCAATGCAAAATATCTGGTTAAATATCTGGCTGGTACCATGGGGTTTATTAAAAAACAATATGGGTTTAACAAAGTTTATATTATGAATCAGGACGTTGCCTGGGCAAGAAAAACAGCTGAAATTACAAACAAGGTCTATTTTGCGAAAGCCGGATGGGAAGTTGTGGGACAAGAAAGTTTTCCAACAGGTACTTCAGATTTCTCCTCTGCACTTATGAAAGCAAAAGCAAAAGGGGCCCAGGTCATTCTGCCAATATTTGATATGCCCCAAAGCGGTACTCTTGTTAAACAATGGAACAGCATGAAAATTCCAAGTCTTTTGGCCGGATTTATCTCTCCTCTTGCAGGCCCCGGCGCCTGGAATACCTTTGATAAAAAAATAGCCGGTGCCATCAATGTAAATTTTGAGATGGGAAGTGCGATTTCTTCAGCAAAAATGCCAAAGGCAGCAGCATTTGTTGAATCCTATGAAAAAAGATGGGGAAGTAAACTGGAAGCAGGCCATGGTCCAGCTCCTTCCTATGAATCAGTATATCTACTTGCAGAGGCCATTGAACGTGCAGACAGTGTTGATGCCGATGCCATTGTGGCAGAACTTGAAAAAACAAATCGAGAAGGCGTAATGGGAAGGGTTAAGTTTGATGCAGGGCATCAGGCTGTTTATGATATGGATCCTTCAAAAGCTGCAGTGGCAGCTGTATTTCAGTGGGGTGAAGATGGAAACAGGACCATTGTTTTTCCACCATCTGTTGCTGAAGGAGAAATTAAGCTTCCAAAAGGGCTTAAAGCGGTTCAGAACTAGAGACCTGTTTTTTGTTAAGGCTTTTATTAACTTGAAAAACTTAAGGTGGCCGGGAAATAAAGCTTGTAATAAGTTTGCAATAAACAATCTTATTTTTTCAGGCCACCTAAAACAACTCCGATAAACCAAAATTTAATAGTTTCAAAGATAACCCATCAGATTTTAATGGATGGCATCATTCATTTGAGAAATGGAGAAAAATCGATGTTTACCGGTACGATTATTTACGCACTGATCAATAGTGTCATACTAACCTTAATCGCCATTGGCTTTAACCTGACATTTGGTATCAGCGGCGTTGCTAATTTCGCCTATGGTGCCTTTTATATCCTTTCCGCCTATTCCACATGGATTATGATGCATTCATTTCATCTGCCTTATTTTGTTTCTGTGATGATTTCCATAATTCTCACAATGGCTTTGGGAGCCCTCATGTACCAATTGGTTCTCAAGCGTGTGAGAGGCCAGGCTATTTCAGAGGTCATTGCCACATTTGGAATCGGTCTGGCCATATTGGAATTATTCAGATATTTAGGATTCGTGGGATTTGAATATAATCTCCCGCCTTTTATAGATTCAAGCTATATGATATTGGGAACCTATGTTGATATGCAGAGGATTCTAATTGTGGTTCTTGGTGTTATCATTGTCGTGCTCCTTTGGCTTTTTACCCACAACACCTCTCTTGGACTTGCTTTCAGAGGTATTGCTCAAGATGAACGGACCGCTCTTACCTTTGGTATAGATTCAGATAAAATTGCCACATTGGCAGTAGCTTTGGGGGCGGGTTTTGCCGCCATTGCCGCATCCATTATTATCCCACTTGGCAGTATTTTCCCTTCAGAAGGGTATGATGTCCTGATCAAGGCGCTTGCCGTGTGCATCATAGGGGGACTTGGCAGTACGGGAGGGGTTATTGTGGCCAGTTTTTTAATTGGGTTTGCGGAACGTTTTACAGATTCCTACATAGGATCACACTGGACCATGATAGTCAGTTTAGCAGCCATTCTGATTGTACTTGTTGTTAAGCCTTCCGGGCTTTTTGGAAAGCAAAAAGAACTAGAAGAAAGGATATAGATCATTGGAAAAAAGAAAAGAAAGAATTGATCGGGGCATAAAAGCAAGATCTCAGGATATTTTTGCGCTTTGTTCCTATAGAGAAATGCTTTATCTTTCAGCACCCCGTTTAATTCCGATCCTGGGATTTTTAATTTTGCCCCTTGTTATTGGGGTTTACTGGCAGAAAGTACTTCTTTCGGCTGTTGTTTTTGTGCTTTTAGCGATCAGCTGGGATATCCTTGCTGAAAGCGGAATGGTGTCCCTGGGCCAGGCGCTTTTTTTTGGAATAGGGGCATATATTACGGGTATCCTGAACCATTATTTCGGATTTCACCCCTTTATTTCAATTCCTTTGGCAACAATAATGGGGGGATTGGTATGTACCTTGATGTTATTGCCTGTTTTAAGGCTTAGGGGGATTTATTTTTCCATGGTCACCCTGATCATTCCTTTGATGATGGTCAGGGTAATCGAGGCAACCAAGATATTCGGGGGAACTGAAGGGCTTAGCGGAATGTCGCCTCTTCCTTCCCATTGGATTGAACTTTATCTGATTATTGGTGTCATGTTGATTGCACTTTTCGGGTTTAGAAGAATGCTGGATTCTGACTTCGGACTGGTTCTAAAAGGGATTCGTGATAATGATCGGTCCGTAACTAATGCAGGGATTAATATTTACTGGTATAAGACCCAGGCACTTTTTATTTCAAGTTCCATTGGTGCTTTTGCCGGTGCTTTTATGACCCATATATATATGTTTGTCGGCATGCCTGTTTTTGCCCTTGATTATTCCATACTTCCAATAGCAGCAGTGGTTGTGGGAGGTCCTGGAACACTTGCCGGTGCAACTTTGGGCGCATGCATACTGGTTCCATTATCTGAAGTGCTGAGAGGATTCGGAGGATTGAGAATTGTGTTCTATGGTCTTTTCCTGGTGGTTTTTACTGTGGCATTACCTGAAGGTATTTTCCATTATGTTCAACGCAAATACAACCAATTTGAAAGATGGGTTGAGGTGGACAAATGAATCAGACCAAACTTTTAAAAGTGATCAATATCAGTAAATCCTTTGGCGGGGTTCAGGCTGTTAGAAATGTAAGCTTTGATATAAAGCCGGGAGAATTATTAGGCGTAATAGGCCCTAATGGTTCCGGTAAGACCACGATAGTGAATCTGATCACAAGGTTTGTCAAGGCAACCTCGGGTGAGGTGATGTTTCATGGTGAAAAAATTAACCACCTTCCACCACATAAAATTATTCGCCTGGGTATTTCAAGAACATTTCAAATGGTAAGGCCGTTTTATAAGCTTCCAGCCTATAAAAATATGATTATTCCTTTATATTCCCCCAGGGTTAAAAATTTCGTTGGTGGAAAATATGGAGATCGTGATGCAATGGCCTTGGATTTGCTGGAGGAAGTAGGATTTGAAAGAGATTCCTTTGTGGCCTATAAGCCTGCAGGAATCTTACCCCAGGGATATTTAAAACGCCTGGAACTGGCCAAGGCTATCTCTCTTCAGCCCGAACTTATGATTTTAGATGAGCTTTTCTCAGGACTGAGTCTTGCAGAAGTTGCAAGTATTGTCCCTATTGTTGAGAAGCTGCGGCAAAAGGGAATAGCAATCATCATGATCGAGCATCGTTTAAAAGAATTGTTTAAAATTGCGGATAGAGTCATAGTTCTTAATTATGGAGAGAAAATCGCAGATGGTTCTGCAAAGGAAGTAATGGCAAACGATGATGTCAAAAACGCCTATCTTGGAACCGAGGCGTAAACCCGGAGAAAAAAAATGCTTGAAGTTAAAGAATTAATGGTTTTTTTCGAGAATGCACTGGCCGTAAATGGGTTGAATCTCACCGTGAACAAAGGTGAAATTGTGGGGATTATCGGCTCCAATTCTGCCGGGAAAACAACCCTTATGAATACCTTGTCAGGTCTTATAATCGACATGCAGATAAAAGAAAAAAGACGCGGCGGGGAAAGAATTTCCGTGTATGGCAAGGTTTTATATAAAAATGAGGATATCACCTATTTGAAACCTGAAGAAAGGGTTAAAATGGGAATCGTTTTATCAAGAGAACGGCATCCTATATTTCCGGAATCCAGTGTTTTGGAAAACATGAAAATTGCAGGATATTTAAGAACCCGAAAAGAAATTAAAAAGACAATGCAATATGTTTTTGAACTCTTCCCTGCTTTAATCAAACTCAAAAAAAGAAAAGCTGGATTTTTAAGCGGCGGAGAACAGCAAATGCTTGCGATTGGTATGGCATTGATTGTTCAGCCTGAATTGTTGCTTTTAGATGAACCACTTTTGGGATTAAGTCCGATCATGCAAAAAAGTGTGGTGGATGCCATCAAGGCCTTAAACAAATCCAGTGGAATTACCGTTATTTTAAGTGAGCAATTTGCACGTCCTGTTCTTCCTATGATTGATAAGGGATATGTTGTGGAAAACGGAATGCTGTCCCTTTCCGGGACTGGTGAAGAATTAATGAACAATCCTGAAATCAAAGCTGCATATTTTGGAGTCTGAGCCATGAAAATCTTAAAAGAAAACAATATATTTTCAGCGTTTAATTCTATAGCCGATCAATATCCTGAAAAGACGGCTGTGATTTACCTTGGAACGAAATTCTCCTATCATAGCTTAAAGGTAATGGCTGAAAAATTTGCAGCGGCATTATTGGATTTAGATGTAAAATCCGGTGATAAGATAATGATTTACATTCCCAACAGTATTCAATGGGTGGTTAGTTTTTTAGCTGTTCAGAGAATCGGTTGCGTGTGTGTTCCCATTACGCCTATCTACACCCCCCATGATCTGGATTATATTGCCAATGATAGTTCTGTATCTGTTATCATTTGTGCAGATACCAACTTTGGCTATGTTCAAAAGGTGCTGGGAACCACTGGGATTAAAAGAACCATTTATGTCAGGATGGGAGATCTTTTACCCTTTTGGAAACAGACCTTTGGCAGACTTTATAATATTATACCAAAAGGGAATGTGGCCACGGGAGAACATATATATTCATTAAAAAGACTCTTGTCCAAATATAAAGAGCCAAATCTTCCACCTTTAGAGGATGACCCAGATAAAACAGCACAGATATTATATACAGGCGGAACAACAAAATTTCCAAAAGGCGTTCCCATGTCCCACGCCTTGTTCCTTGTTTCAGCAATAGAACAGATTCTAACAAGTGAGCCCATCATTCCTCCTTCGGAAAATATTATTTTAGGGAATGCCCCTCTTTTTCATATATTGGGGCAGACCTGCAGTCTTGCAACCCTACTTGTTGGTGGCGCTTTATTGGTACAGCCTAAAATTAATATGGATGCCACTTTTGAAGCGATTTATCGTTTCAAAGTGCGATCCATGATCGGGGTTCCAGCGCTTTACCGGATGATGCTGGAGCATGACCGCCTGGATCAATATGACTTAAGTTCTGTAGACTATTGGTATAGTGCAGGAGATGTGCTGCCCGTGGAAGTAGGGCGCAGGTGGCAGGAGAAATTTGGAAAATGCATTTACCAGGGGTATGGGGCAACAGAGACCTGCGGTGGAGTTGTGATGTGTCCTGTGGATATTGAAAACCCTCCAAAAAGCGTTGGACGGCTTGTTCCCAGTAAAAAAATAATGATTGTGGATCCTGTGATGAATCCTCAAAAGCCAGGTGATCCAGGAGAACTGCTTGTGCATTCCAAAGAAATGGTTACATCCTATTTGAATAAAAAAGAGGAGACCCAAAAATCCTTTGTCACGATAAATGGCAAGACCTGGTATCGAACAGCTGATATAATGAAAATGGATGAAGACGGGAACCTGTATTTTGTGGACAGAACTGTGGACACCATAAAACATAAAGGATATCGAGTGTCTGCATCGGAAATTGAATCAGTGCTGCAGGAGCATCCTGCTGTTATAGGCACATGTGTTATAGGAGTTCCCGACGAAAAGGTCGGGGAAAGGATTAAGGCCTACGTAGTATTAAAAGAAGATATTAAAGGTATCACGGGATATGAGCTGATAAAATGGTGCAGGAAAACTTTGGTATCTTATAAAATTCCACAATATATAGAATTTAGGGATATGCTGCCAAAATCAAAAGTTGGCAAATTGCTTCGCCGGGAAATCAGAAGTGAGGAAGCCAGAAGAGCGGACGGCTAAGTCTGAAAATGTTTTTTTAATCTTGCCGTCCAAAAGATCGGAACCATAGTGGTGGCCTTAAATGTGTTTTTAAAAAAGATATTATGGCAGAACGAAAAAAATAAATCCTCTGTAAAAATAATCAAATTTTAATGGTAATTGTTCAGCCCTTTAAAAAAAAGTTATCCTCAAAGCCCTGTCTGATGGGTATTTGCAGGAGGTTAAGCGAATAACCTCGAAACAAATATCCATCAGACAGGGCGGTTTCAAGCGTAAGAGCTGAATAATTGCTTTTAATGTAACATTAATTTGGGAATGATATGGCACAATTTAT
>Ga0209042_1000282_pt1 | contig 60197 bp, 55 predicted proteins | sample SaaInlV_200m_DNA_6_FD_184649 | JGI IMG/M metagenome (GOLD analysis project Ga0209042, IMG submission 184649) | Marine microbial communities from expanding oxygen minimum zones in the Saanich Inlet - SI037_S2LV_200m_DNA (SPAdes) (version 2) | ecosystem: Environmental > Aquatic > Marine >... | reverse complement strand
CGCCTTGTCATCAATAAAAAAAGGCTTCCAACTGAAAGCCCATTTAATCTGACATTTTGATACTTTTAGTCAATAGATTTTGAAAATTATACCCCTTTTCTGTTTATTTTATCGCGGTGATTAACACCGAGTGCAAGACTGATATAACGTTCCCTGGGAAGTAAGCCTATTTTTTTGGAACAAGCTTTTTGATAAATAATCATAATAATTGTTGCCACACCGTGGCGTATTGCATTGGAAGTATTCAGGTCAATTTCATCCTTAAGAGCCCTGCTGGCAATTAACATGCTTATGGTAAAACCTAATCCGGAAAAAAGCAGAATTACAATACCTTTGAAAGTATGTGTGCGGTCAGGTTTTGTAATAACGCGAGCCTTTAATTTATTGTTCATAATTTCCTTGTTTTTTGCATCCTGCTTGTCCATTTGATCTTTTTGGCTAACCTGCATACAGGTTTATTATTTTCAAGTATTAATCTCAAGTTTCTATTTAATATGTCAAGCAAAACACTATTTCATAAGTTTTTTATATCCCTTTTGGCTATACTTTATTGAACAGTCATGTTAAGAGGAAACTTTGGACAGAAGTGCAGACTAAAACTGTATACAAAGATTTCCACTTAAACAAAAAAAAATATTTCAGGTAAACTAATTTGTTTTTTTCAAATAAAAATAAACAAATCCTACTTGTCGGTCTCAATTTTTGGATACACCTGATTGCCGGGCGTATCAAAGAATATCATTTCACTACTATTGACTATTATGATTGGTGGAAAATGTCGATGAAGGAAAAAATGAGGCTCATTGATCAGCATGATATTGTACATTACATGTGGGGTCATTATGATCAAAAAGAATTCCTTTATATCCTTCTGCGATTTAAAAAAGCTTATATTCACTATATGGGAAGTGATGTACTGCGAGCCAAAAAATTTGGCATAAAACCCTGGTGGTGTTCAAAGCTGGCAAATAAAACATTCTGCGATTCTCCAAATCTGCAAACGGAACTCGCTGATATGGGGATAAAAGCAAAAGTGCTGCCAAATCCTGTACCTAATTTAATATTTGATTTACAGCCTTTTCCTGTGCAAAACAGGGTTCTTGCTTATGTAAACCAAGTCAATGAAAACTTTTACCATATTGATGATGTAGAATTTATTGCTCAAGCTTCCCCTGGATGGGAATTTAAAATTGTTGGCCATGACGGCAAAGGGCGTAAGCCTGTTCACAATCTGCAATACCTGGGCCGCGTGGACAAGCATACCATCACCCGGCTCATTAAGGAAAGCAAGGTTTATTTAAGATTAACGGATCATGATGCCACAGGTAAAATGGCATTGGAAGCCATGGCCCAGGGAAGATATGTCATTCGTAATATGCAGTGGTCTCATACTATATTTGTCCAAAATAATGAAGAAGCCGTTCAGGCTCTTAAAAAGCTTGTCAGAGAAAATAAGTTGAATATGAACGCCTATGAATATGTAAGGCGTGAATGGAGTGATGAAATCACTTTTGGCAGATTTATTAAACTTTACCGCTAAAAAATTATTGAGATTTTAAATTACTATTTTAAGAAAAATATTATTAATTGTTCAGCTCTTGCGCTTGAACTCACCCTGTCTGATGGATATTTGTTTCGATGCTTAACGCTTAATCTCCTGCAAATATCCATCAGACAGGGCTTTGGGGATAATTTTTTTTAAAGTGCTGAACAATTACAAATATTATTTCATTAAGTTTTTTATATTTTTTACATTTTCTTTAATAATGTCCAATATATTGTTTCCGCTTTCTTGTGCAATAATATGAGCGCCATTCACAATTTTTTCAGCATGTGTCGATAATATTTTTTCATCGGGTAAAATAGTGCCGGATTTTTCATATTTCCAGACAAGCAGTTTTTTGGCTAAAGCAACTTCTTGTTTCCTGATAAATCCGGTTTTGTCAAAAATAGCCATAGGTTAATGCCTCTAAAAAAAGTCAAAAGGGATATAATTTTTAACCATGAACAAAAGGCTCAATTGTCTTGATGAAACTTGAGAAATAAAGGGATAAAAGATCCCAGACAACTCAGGCTTCCGAAAATAATGAATCCCATAGAGAAAAAACCATGGTCCCCCATAATTCCAATCAAATTCGGAACAACTCCGCCTCCAAGAAAAAAGGCAATCGGAATGGTGAAAGAAATCGCAATATTCTGTATTTTCTTTGATCCGATTTGAGACAATGCTGCAAATGCAGGAGTGAAAAAGCAAACGGCCATCAATGGCTGACAAAAAATTGCCATCTTGATCAATTGCCCTTCCATGACCCCAACCAGCAGTGTTGTAAGCCCGGTTAAAAAAAGAACAGCAGACAGGGTTGGTTTCAGGCCGACCCGGTCGGACACCCACCCGATAAAAAGCGGCATGGGTAAAGTTAAAATTCTGGACATTGTAATCAAAGAATTGGCCTGGGCCTGGGGGATGCCGTGTATATCAACAAGAAACAAGGGCAGCATGGAATACACGCCCAAAGTTCCGCCAACTCCAAGGGTGAACAAAACCACCATAATCCAGAAAGATCGCTTACCCGCGAGGGGTAAAAATGCGGTTAAGGTGGGCGATTCTCCAAAAAAATCATTTACACTGGAAAACCTGAAAAAAGAGAACCCCAGGACGATTGAAACTCCACCGATTATAAAAAAGACACCTCTCCAGGGAAGCGTCAGCAAAAAGACTTCACAGATCAAAGGAGATAATAAAAAGCTCAGGTTCGGGGCCAGTTCATGAATGCCAATGGCTTTCCCCCAATTGCCCTGATCAATGGATGATGTCAGCATGGCCATGCCTGACGGCAGGTATAAGGCAGATGCCATTCCCACACAGAACAGCCCGGTCCTCATGCCTATCAGTCCCTGGCTCAACCCTGTAAGAATAAAAGCGATTCCTGCAGCTATTGCTGAAAATGCAATGGTCTTTTTATGACCGATTTTAGACGAAACAAACCCTGAGCATAATAATGCAATAAAATAACCTGAGGCAGATATTAAAAAAAGAGAACCTCCCTGATCATGAGTTAACCCCATGTCCAGCGATATGGTCGGCAATAATGGGGAAACAATAATCCGAATGGTAAAATTAATAAAAAAGATACCAGTTAAAAAAAACAGAACCAATATCTGAAATCGGTTTATCGTTTCTTTACTTTTTATTTTGGATGATGTCATTGTAATCTTATCACTATTTTTTAATTTTTATTTGTCCTTCTCCCACAACATAGAAGGTGAATCGATTGTTTCTTCCAGCATATTATTAAATGCTTTTTAGTATTTTTAGATGAAAGTCCCTGAGCTTCCAAATTCATAGTGTGCATAAGCCTGTTCATTACTTGAAAAGCGGCTTAAAGTATCATCCAATTGTTCTCGAATGATTATGATTTGGTTTTAAAAGCAATACATCCTTTATTTACATCAAATCAATAGGGTTGCCACGTTCTAAATAACTTTTGAATTCATCTGAAATTCTTTCATCTTTTACAACTCTATCCCAAAAATCATGAGCCATTTCTTTTATTAGTTCAATCATGTCTCCTCTAATATTGACTCTTTTAGGTTCGAAGGGAACAAACTTATAAGGAGAAATTTCTCCTCCGCTCTTTGGTGCAAAACCCATGGAACACATATCATATAACGGTAGCAACCTGAATACATTCTTTTCTATGGCCAAATTCAAATTACCTAAATGCATGTCCGTATTATTAATCAGAAGGCCAAAACACCATAAGATTTCTGCATCGAAAACATGCTGCCAGCTAACCAATCCTTTTTCCAAGAATGCATCCAAAACTATTGGCCAACCACTTCCTGTCCCTGTAAACTCTGCATCAATAGATTGAAGGGAAATCATAGACATTCTTCCATATTCGCCAGATCTATCAAACCGTTGAGCTTCCAAAAAGAGTCTACCATCCATTTCAAAAAGTCTGGTTTCGGCAGCAGGATAATTTTTAGCATGAATAGCTTTGGTAGCATGATATTCAGTTATTAGGACATCACGCCATCGTATAGCAATTGCATTATCTCCTATAGGAGAAAACTTAACTATTACATGAGATGAACTATTGCGACTAAAAGCCGTTAATTTCGGATGTTGCGGGGCCTCTTTCCAAATACTCTTTAATAGATAACGGCATATAACAGTCTCCAAATTGATACAACAACTAACATACTGAATAGCAAATAATTTTTCTTACTATACTATAAATACTATATTATCAAGATATTAACTATTTTTTTTTTATGATTAAGACTTGATAAATGAATAGCATTGTGTATTTTGATTTATCCTAAGCAATAAAGAAAAAAGGGGTCTTTTTAAGTTATAAAACAAGTATATTGTATTTTCAAAATAACCTTTGTATAACAAAACATCTTTCAATCTATGCCCAACTATTCAAAGGGGGATAATTTGGGAAAAATGATATTAAGAGAAGTTGATAAAGCCGAAATCATAGTGCTTGTTGATAATTATTCCGATCTTTTCCTTTCTGATACTGATATGGTTAAACGGCTCAAAATCCTGCCACCAGGTGCGCCCATGTCAGAGCCAGGATTATCATACCTCCTTAAAGTTCATTCCGGTTCGGATACCCATACATTGCTTTTTGACACAGGTATTTCTGGATCTTGTCTCCTCCATAACGCTAAAACTTTTGCATCCAGCAAGGCTGTATTGATGGGAGAGGTAAGTGCAAAATTTGAGGATATAGAAGCCGTCATTCTAAGTCATGGACATTTTGACCATTGCGGTGGTTTGCTGGAATTTTTTGATGAAGCTAAAAAAGATCTCCCCGTATTCCTGCATGATGGTGCATTTGTTCCCCGCCGTTTTGAAGTCATGCCTGAGTTCAAAGTTGACCTTCCTGCTATGGACGAAGAAGCTGTGATAAAGGCTGGTGCTGAATTGCAAAGAATCGATGGTCCTACAAGCATTGCATCTGATCTTATACTGCTGTCAGGTAATGTGGAGAGACAAACCGATTTTGAAAAAGGTATGCCTGGTGCTGAGGCAAAAATTGATGATAGCTGGATACCTGATCCCTTTCATGACGATCAAGGGATCGCCGTAAATATAAAAGGAAAAGGACTGGTGGTTATCGGAGGGTGCTCCCATGCTGGGATCATTAACACAGTCAAACATCTCCAAAAGGTATCTGGAATCAACGATGTTCATGCAGTTATGGGTGGTTTTCATCTTTCAGGGAAAAACGAAAAACTTATAGAACCCACAATCAGTGAAATGAAAGAAGTTGACCCCGATTATATTATACCCATGCACTGTACCGGATGGAATGCTATAAATCGATTTGCCCAGGAAATGCCTGAAAATTTCATATTGAACAGTGTGGGGACGACTTACATATTTTAATAAGTCGCCTAATTGACAGATTGATCCAGTCAGTTCCGGCGGGCTAAAATCATAAAAAACCATTGGTGTAAATAGGTAAAAACCCCTATTTTTTCAATAAATTATAGGTACTATTACCTATTGACGCACTTGTTCTGGTTTGTTAGATCTGAAAGCAAGATGGCGAAACTATAACAATGTTAATATATAATCAATCATATATTGAGGTGATATCATTTCCAATTATCAAATATCAAAAGAACAGAGTCGAGAAGCCCTTGAGAGTTATCTTGTAAAAAAGGCAAAAGAAAAAGCAAAGACACTTGAAATAGAAGAAAAACTTTCTGATAATTTGGGCGATTTTTATTATCCCGGTGAATTTAAAGATTGTTTTTTTATTCTAAAGCATCCCTTTGATCCGGTATTCCAATTCTTCCCTGCCAAGTGCACCAACAATCGTATCTAAAATCTTACCTTTTTTAACTAAAAACATGGTAGGAACACTTGTAATGGAATATCTTGATCCGATTAGGGGATTCTCATCCAGATTGAGTTTTGCAATTTTCAGTCTGGCTCTGTATTTTTTAGCAAGCTGATCTAAAATCGGTCCAACAGCTCGGCAGGGACCACACCATGGCGCCCAGCAATCCACTAAAACGGGAAGTGTTGATTTAAGCACCTCTCCATCAAAGGTTTGATCACTCACATTTACAGGCCGGCTTAAACTTTCAACAGGCAGCAGGCTTGCACATTTACCGCATTTTGGAGCCTCATCCAACCTTGACACGGGAATTCTGTTTTTTGCATTGCACTTTGAACAGGATAAAATCAAACTTTCATTCTTCATGTTTTCACCTTAAACTAAGTCAGCAATTTTTTTTCCATATTCCGTATGGCAATCGCCAAAAAATAATTCATAAATTTGAAGGCTTAAGTCAAACGGTATGAGATATCTCAATATAGTTTGAACAGAACATATTTATCACATTTGGTATAAACTATTCAAATAAAATAGCAGATTATTGTCAATTACAAATCAGGCCTTATAATTTAAGCATACCCTTATTGATGATAAATAAAGGAGGTTAACCCATGGGACAAATATTTACGATAACTAAAAATCAGAAAGAAGAACTCGTAAATTTAAATATAGATAGCCCGGATTTTGATTTTTTGCAGGCCAGACAAATTGCAAAAGACACGGCCCTTGAAAAATGTGATAACCCAATGATTCTTTCCTGGAAAAAGGGAAAGACAGGAGAGTCTTATCCTGATTATGAGTGTGGGCAAAACAAAAAACCTTTCTGGATAAGATATGCAGAGGGCAGGGGGGCAAACCTGACCATTGATTTTAATGATGGTGAATATGTGTTTATGATTTTAAAAATGTAAAATTAAATCATTTCAATTTTTATTATCTAAGAATTTATTTTTTACTGATAGCAAGTATTTCCCCGGCAAAAAAGAGGATGCCGGCCGTGACCTTGTTCTGAATGTTTGTTAATTGCCATTTTATCATCCATTGATACACTTTGGTGCCAAACAGTGCCCAGGCAAAAGAACCTCCTGCAATGCCTGGAAGTGTTCGATAAAACCCCCGCAACCCTTATCGGTATTTTATTTATTATCAGCAGCGGATTATATTTAATCAGGCAGGAAACCCGGCACAAGTTTGCATAAAACCATATTTTTCCGGATTGCTTTTATTAAAAACCTTTTATATAATTCCGGAGCATTTTTTCATTATTGCCTCAAATTTTCGGGAATGGAGGCAATGGCCTTGAGAATAGGTAATAAACAGCATCATTGTGTCCAAAATAGATTTTTTCATGTTAACGGATGAATATGTCGGCAAACAGCAATAAAATAGAGTTTATAGAACGTGGAAAGGGAACGCCTTTGGTATTCATTCACGGATCTTTAAGTGACTATCGTTCCTGGGCTTTACAAATTCAAAGTTTCAGCAAAAACTTTCAAACGATTGCCGTAAGCCTGCCTAATATGTATCCCAAACCTTTAGAAAGAGAAAAGAATTTAGCAGTTATTTTGCAACATGCTGATGATCTTTTAAGCTTTATAAAAGATTTAAAAAAAGGTCCTGTTCACCTGGTCGGGCATTCGCGTGGTGGTGCCCTTGCACTCATCCTGGCTGCCGGGCATCCTGATCTTTTTCAATCTGTTGTTCTTGCTGATCCCGCTCCTTTGGATGCTTTACTTCCAAAATTGTCAAAGGTTCTTGTGGAATTAAAAAAACGAAACACCTTTATTATTGAGGCTGTTGACCATATAGAAAAAGGTGATTTGGATAAAGGGTTGGAACTTTTCACAGATGCTGTCAGCAATAAAGACACTTGGAAAAAACTTCCTGAAATAGGCAAGCAGATTCGTAGGGAAAATGCATTATCTTTGAAAAGCCTTATTTTAGATGGAAAAGCCCTTTTTACTGTAAAAGATGCCATGAATATCGACATGCCCGTACTGCTTTTAACAGGGGAAAAAAGTCCTTGTCTTTACGGTATGATGCATACTGCACTTGAAAGCAGGCTTTGTAATTTTAAAAAAATAATCATATCAAAAGCTTCCCATGGAATGCACAGGGACAATCCAGACGAATTTAATACTATTGTTTTTGATTTTTTAATGAAACATAATAACCCCAAAAAACAGATCTGATAATATTGAAACATAAATATTGCCATAAAATTTAAACCAAAACAGCGATTGAGGCAGAACATGTTTGCTAACTTACCTTTACCACAGCCGGATGAAATTGTACCTTTAATGATCCAGGCATCAGAAGACCACCGAGCTGAAAAAGTTGATTTGACAGTGGGGGTATATCGTGATGATTCAGGACATACTCCAATAATGAGAGCCGTGCGGGAGGCAGAGAAATATTTAGCTGTTAATCGGACGACTAAAAGCTATGTAGGGCCTTTAGGTGATCCAACATTTGTAGGACTTATTCAAGAATTTGCATTTCAAAAAAAAATTAAAAGCAAATTTATTCGAGGCATTCAAACTCCTGGAGGCAGCAGTGCCTTAAGCCTGATTTTAAATCTTATTAAAAAAGCACAACCTCATATGACTATCTGGGTAAGTGATCCCACTTATGCAAACCATGGACCAACTATTAAGTCTATTGGATTAAAACTAAAAGAATACCCCTTTTTAAACCGGGAAACAAACAAATTAAAAACCGATTCTCTAATGTCGGCGCTTGATTCCTTAGGACCGAAAGATGCTGTTTTACTTCATGGCAGCTGCCACAATCCCACAGGGTTAAGCCTTTATGAAGCTGATTGGCGTAAAATTGCTGATATTGCTCAAAAAAGAGGTTTTTTCCCCATTATTGATACTGCCTATCAGGGCCTTGGGAGCGGCATCAAAGAAGATGCCAAAGGGTTAATTATTATGGCAGAAAAAGTCAATCATCTGGCAGTCAGTTTTAGTTGTTCAAAAAATTTTGGATTATATAATGATCGTGTGGGTTGTGCATTCCTAATGGGTACCAATGAACAAGAGATAAACATTGCACAAACTCAATTGGCTGCCCTGGCCAGACCCTGTCACTGGGTAGCACCTCAAAACGGGTCTGAAATTGTCAGGCACATAATGCTGACACCCCAATTAAAAATCATGTGGCTGGAAGAGTTGTCTGCCATGAAAAAACGCATTGCTGGGTTAAGACAGAAACTGGCTTTGGTGCTTCAAAATGAAACTCAAACAAAAAAATATGATTTTATTGCAAAAAATTCAGGTCTGTTTTCAATCTTGCCCGGAACACCTCGCCAAATGGAAATACTGCGAAAAGACTATGCCGTATATGGCCTTGATGATGGGCGCATTAATATAGCCGGGCTTAGTAAAAATAAAATTTCATACCTTGCTAAAAGTATTGCAACCGTGATTTAATAAACCAGAGCCCGCCCCTGTTCAAAATACTGACCCAGGGTTTCAGGCGAATGGGAGTCAGACCCCATGACAATGGGGATACCTCTTTTTATGGCAGCCTTTATAATCCAGGGACTTGGATATGCTTCGCCCACAGGATGAATAAATCCTGCCGTATTTATTTCCATTTTTAACTTATGGGCTTTGATTACATCCAGGGTTTCGTAAATCAGTTCCTCATACCAGAGGCTTTGTTCATCAAAATACCGGCTGGAATAATTATATTTTTTTATCACGTCCAGGTGACCGACACTATTACACCAGCCTGTACTTGCTGCCTGCTGAACTAAATGATAGTATTGGCGGCAAAAGGCCCTGATATCCCCTTTAAAGACGATGTTCAGGGTTTTATTGAATTCTTCTTCATTTTCATTGATCAGGTATGGTGTATTGTCAAGAATAATGGCGTGGACCGATGCTATCAGATAATCCCAGCCCAGATCAACAATGGACTTTATCCAGTCTGAGAGCTGGGGCACATATTCAATTTCAAGACCTTTAAGAATAATCAACTTGTGCCTGTAAGTTTTTTGTACCCTGTGGATTTCATCCCTGTAGGATCCGATTTTATCCATGTCCACGCTATACCAAGGATTAAAGGGAAGCGGCATATGGTCTGTAATGGCGATGGTTGTCAATCCTTTTTCAATTGCTGATCTTGCCAGATCTTCAATATTGCTTTTGCCGTCTGAATAGTTTGAATGCATGTGGAGGTCACAGAAAAAATCAATGGTCACAATAATATTTCCTTTAGCATCTTAGAATTAGATGAATTTTTCTTGCCAGGGTTTTTAGGACAAGAGCCTGGTTTTTGTCAACTAAAATGTAATAAAAATTCAACTTATTTTAAAAAAAATATTAAACAGGCAAGATAGTACACTTTATTTGGCTATTCTAAATCCAAAATGATCATTTCCTTTATCCTCATCATCGTAATAGCGAGCGCTGCTTTCCAAAGTGGCCTGATGGTAATTCCACGATCCGCCGCGCCAGGATCGGGTCGTAGAACCACTGACTTCAACTAAAGGATCAACTGCCGGGTCTGAGGTGAAAGCCTGGTAATTATCAGCCATCCATTCCCAGACATTGCCCGCCAGATTATAGAGCCCAAAGGGATTAGGCTGGCCGCTTTTAGCGGCTCTGACATGGTGTATGGCAGGATTCAGCTTCAGGTTATTCCAATTGGCATCATCCACACTTATACCGTCATACACAGCATAAAAATAATTCTGACTCCCTGCTTTTGCAGCATATTCCCACTGGGCCTCTGTCGGTAACTTCACATCGTAATACAAGGCAAAGGCTTTAGCCCCCCACCATCTAATAAATGTCACGGGATAATCCGTAACTTGATTTTTGGCTGGCAACCCTGTCGCAGCCGATGGATCGCTTTCAGTCCATCCCTTTAACTCGTCCCAGCTACTAAAATCATTAAATTGCTGATTTGTATCTTTAACATGGGATGTTGTGCCGTAGTCGTAGTAATTGGTCAGTTCCTGCCAGTTGAAATCCGCAGCATTATGTGGATCCTTGAGGGAAAATAGTTGTTGGGCTGAGTCAAAACCAATAAAGGCTATATTTAAAGGATTCTCTGGTTCGATTTTTCCTGTAAAAGGATCATTGTCCCCGTCTGCATCATCGTGATCTTTCATTACGCGTGTACCGCTGAGTTCATAGAGCACAAGGCCTGCATAACCTGAAGTACTGGTTCCGACAACGAGTGATTTACCCAAATCAGGTCCAGAGCTTCCGGTTTGAACTTCAATCAAACCATCTGAAAACGCTGCGTTTAAAAATTCAATGTATTGAGAATTGGTAATTTCCGTTTCACTTAGTTCAAAATCGCTGAGGGTCACCTGATGTTCTGTGGCATCTTTTGACTGGGGCCCCAGCAATGAGTTGTTCCCCATAGCAAACGTGCCTCCGGTAACGGATTTCATTATTATACCAGAGGGCAAATCCTTAGATGAGCTATTAATCTGCACAAGCTCTATATTGGAATATGCACTCTCACCCGTATTGTCATAACTTACAATCGTAATATAAAAAGCTGCACCGGTGGACAGTTGAACAGACAGGCTATTGGAATCGGCAAGATCAAAACTTTGGATCGAACCTGACCCCGTATAAGGAAATGCAGCATAATAAAGTTTATGTCCTAAGGCATTGCTGACTTTATTCCAACTTATATCCACCTGGCTTCCGTTGATAGATACTTGTAGTAACGGAGCTTCCAGTGTTTGCCCTGTAAAAGGGAAGCACAGTATCCCTATAATAATCAAAACTAAAAATTTGTGTGATCTCATTTCATAACTCCTCTTCTACTTATGGAGGCAGGTTAAGTTTCAGCGTCATAATGATTTTCAACATTGGAGAAAAAATCCATCTGGAATAGATTGAAACTTTTGAACCTGCTGATTTAAATCACATTGATGATCCCCAGTCGAGCCTTAAATGGTAATGCTGTTATCGGCACTTGTGCAATTATAATTTCGTGTTTTTCAACTGTGAAAAGAACTTTATATGGGAATTTGGGTATGTAGGTCTTATATAGATCAATTGATTCTTTCAGGTACCATTCAGGATTATTTCTTATTTTTTCAATACTATTTTTAACTGTTTTTTTAAATCGTTTTCCCAAACCTTCAGACTGCTGATCATACCACATGATTGCGTCATCAAATTCTTTTGCTGCCAATTCATGAATTCTAATCTTCATTGTATAAGCTATCAAAATCGATTAATTTCGATCGCCCATCTTTAACAGCTTGCCTCCGGTCCTCGACTTCATCCAGCCATAACTTCCGGATTTTATCTTCTTCGCAATCTATGCTGGCCATTATTAATTGAGCGAATTCAATCCTTTCATTTGGCGGCATTTTCAAGGCTTCATCCAATAGATTCTGTGTCATTGTTTTTGTCCTCAACAATTCATTTATATATAATATCTAAAATGATACTTGATAATTCCCCACGAGTCAAAAATTATATACAAAACCCGGCAAATAAAAATCTATGGGATTGTTTTTCAGGTATTTCAAGAGTAATTTCAGGTTTGTGTCGGTATCCATAAAGATTTTTGGTGCTGGATTCTCCAGAATAGGATAATTTATTCTTGACCGGCATCGATGTATGAAATTCTCACCAACCGTAAAATGCCTTGGCTACAGTTTAATAATCCCCGGACTTCTTAATAATAGTCTACTCCCCTTCGACCCAGCATTTACACGCAACACAAATAGACATAGTCCGCAGTTGAAATATTTAAGATAACGATATAATTCAAAACAGTTTTTCGTTAAAAATTGAATATAGGATGATGCAAGGATGGTTGAGGTTCAAAAAGGATAAAAAAGAAAATTTTTTTAGAAAACAAAAGCCTACTATGAAAAAAGAGAAGGCTATAAGATCTTTATAGGTAAAATTTCAATAGATTATTTATTGGTTGATTTGTTTTTTGCCGAAGACCCAGTATCTCTATCAAAAGCAAATTGACCAGAGCGTGAATTTCTACTCACAACACCCATGACATCCTTTTTCCATGAAGGCCAAGTTGATACTTTTTCTCTGGAACTTTTAATATGATCACGAAGACTACTGTGAGTTTTCATCTATTTCCTCCAAATAATGGGAAAGTAAGTTTGCTGCCAAATCCTCTCTTTCTAAATAAGAGCAAGGTAGCATTTGCATCCTCAATCTCCCGTTCTTTTTATTCCACTCTGAAACTGTACCATCTTTATTCTTTCTTTTCAATGGGTATCCGCTACCAAATTTCATTGAAAATAAATTAAAAAAGTTTCGTGGTCCAACCCCAACAAATGGTTCAAAAATAACCTTATCTTTAGAAGCCAGTTCAGTTGAAATTGAGTCAGAATGGAACTGAAAAGCCTTACTTTTTGGATAAGGCTCAATATAAACAACCCTTTTTATCCCGGCACCGATTATATGTTTTGCACAATTATGACAAGGAAAAGTTGTGCAATATAATTCGGCTCCTTCAGTTCCAATACCCGTTCGTGAACATGCTAAAATTGCTTCCATTTCAGCATGTACTATCCTTCCATATTCTGTGATATCTTTAATGCTGCTTTTATTGAGTAGATATTCTTCCATTTTTGTTTTTTGGTCTTCTGGTAGTTTTTCAATGATTTCATTGATAATTCAATTTTTTTCAATAGCATTAGAGTCATGTCGGCGCATATAATCTCTGCCATCATTGGTATCAGCAATTTCTTTCAATGTATGATTATACTCCGGCCAATATAAACCTCCCCCAAAACATGGGACATCATTAGCTCCTGTTGATACAATATTTTTATTTTTGGATAATACTGCCCCAACTTGTCGCGAAAGGTCTGCTGATCTTAATGAAGCTGAAAATGCCATAAACATTGCAAATTCATCAAATGTAGGGGTCACAAAAGGTTTTCCGAAAATTAGACTTAAAATCCTCCAAATATCATTACAAAATCTATCTTCATTTCCATCAAAATTTATAAAAAAATCTGAGTGCTGGAAAGTATCTCTTGTATGCTGACCATAATCAACACTTTCATCTTCATCTCTTTCAATCAGTTTTTTTGCATTTGTGTCTGATATTCCTCTTCTCTTTATTAAATATGTTTTCCGCCTCTCTTCGTCTGTATGGACTCCGATTAGAAAGAAACCATCAGGATAAATATTCCTTAATCTTTTAACTTCATCAGGAATTTTTAAAGAATTTATTATGAATGCAAATCTTTTTAAGGGTCTGTTTTCTTCACCACAAGTAGACTGTATTTCGCATCTTAATTGATTTATTTTTGCAGCAGAGGCTAATGCAAGGATTGAATAATCGCCAGTTTTTTTTCTAAGTTGATTTCCTGCTGTCATATAAGAATCAATTACTTCATAGGCATTTGAACCTTCTTCGATATTGCTCAGTTCTTTGATGATTTGTTTTGAGACTCGTATTTCTTTAGACTGGTAATCATATTGTATTAATCGTTCTCTAATTATTTCTGATACTTTTTTTAAATCAGTACCAACGGCCCCAACAAGCCCTATTATAATTTCTGAGTCAGTAGATGTGTTACTGATCCAATCATGCTCAAATTCCGAATAATTATTTTTTGATATCTTTTCAGACATATCTAATCACCTCCTTTTTACATGACTTATTGTTGTAGATTGGAAGCTTACTTGTATCGGTTGATCACTCAATAGGTATTTTTAAAGCAATATATCGGTATCGTCATCCAATTACAATATTTAACTGTTATAATTTTGGTGACAGAAGAATAAGACGGAATATTTAGCGGACGTCAATTTCAATACTAAAGAATAATTATCCTATGGAGATTGCTTCCATAAAGCACTCAGATTATCAACGACATCAGATCAAATCTTGACGAAATTTTAAGCGTTTACTTCTGGCTATTAAGCCCCCTTTCCGCCAGCGCAAAAAACCCGCACACTATCCCTGTCAGCCAACACCATGAGAATATGAAACTACAGGTACACTACCGATTTATTGCGTTCTACGATTGAATCATGTATCTTTTGATAGTGAATTTGTTCGGAGGTTTAAATATTAACACCCTTGAAAAGGACTAATTAGCCATGGGCAAAAAGTGTCTAAAATTCGTTTCTATTTCTGAGGCCTTAGAAGAGCTCAAAAACACCCTGATGATGCAATCCGAAGTGCAAAAGCAAAAAGAGATTGGACTGATAATAGAAAGTTTTGAAGAGTTTGAGATCCGAAAAGACTTATTAAAGGCGCATCCATCGGATTTGATAGAAAGGCATGGGCTATGGATAGAATCAGATGATAACAAAAAATTCTATTACGGTATTGAACTGGTGGAATTCTTTCTGGATCTGCTGAATTCTAAACCGTCTGAAGCAATCGGAAAAGTATACTCAAAGATTGAGTGGGTCAGTGCAAACGTTGCAAAACACCAGAAAACCGGCGCAAATGGGCTTTTAATTAAAACTGAAATGGAAAAATTCAAATGCGTGCAATGCGGGCATTGCTGCCTTGATCTATCAGACGCTTATCAGACGTCCGTTCCGGATTTTGATGTTATACGCTGGGAATGCGAAAACCGATATGACATCTTGGAATGGGTGGATTCATTTGCAGGCTTGAATGATATATGGGTCAATCCGAAGACCGGCGAATCAGTTAACCGCTGCCCCTGGTTAAGGAAACTCCCGAAAAAGGATAAATACATCTGCAAAATTCACGAGACTAAACCAAAACATTGTCTAAATTTCCCAAAATCTAAACGGCACGCGTTAGAAAATGGTTGCAAAGGATTTCACACAAAATATGCATTTAACAATACCGCACTACCTGAATCTTAACTGTCGGGAGGCTATACTTGATCACCAACGATGTATAGGAAACAGGAAGGACTGGTGAAAGAAGTAAACGCCTTTTGATTAGGGGCTCACAGCGACTGTAGATAGACACATTATGGGGCTTATATTTGCTACAATAATTTACTGAATATTCATTTTTTCCTTCTCAAGAAATATCAAGGATACTGCAGATATCGTTTACAAAATTATCCCGTATAAAATTTTTGATTAGGATAATTTAGTCGTAACTTCGATCAATTTTTAATTTTGATATAAAAACCGTAAAAGCGGATGCATAAACCAATTTTTTGATTATAAAAATTCTATCGAACCAGATTTGAAAAATCTAAGGGCCATTTAAGGTTTGTATCGGTGTTTTTGAGGATTCAAAGCGCTGGATATCCAGTCTAATAGTCAGGAGTAACTGAGTTCTTTAAGTTTTTCCTTAGCATTTACAAAAATTATTTTGCCCTCTTTCCATACAGGGATTTTTAAATCCAGATTGGCCGCCTTTTCTATTGCTTTTTTGGATGCCCGGTGCATTGCATTTAGCGCCAGATTTGCATTTGACTCTTTTTTCAAATTTTTTTCTCCATAATCAAAGGGATATCACCGGAGTTGTCAAAAACTATCCAGTCATCCACCAGATATTTATACTGTTTGTTAAAATTTTCCCATCCTCTGTGGTATCTTCGAATGATTACGTCTTCAGGGACATTATGCCCGCCTTCAGCAACCCTTAGCTGAACACGTTTAATTGCCATTTCTTCATTTGGGAGATACAAAAAATACAAAATTATATCGTAGCCGATTTTTTTCCATTTTCTGATGTGGTCAATATAATTCAGCCCGCTTAATGTTGTTTCAAATGCAAAGGATTCTTTATTAGAAACGAGAGCATCCATTCTTTTTAAAAATAATTTTCCGGCTTCCAAATTAACACTTTCCGGATTGAAGGGCGCTATACCTTTAGCAATTAAATCAGCGTTTATAAAATTCAGACACTCGGCTTCAACAGGGAGAAAGTTTTCAGCAAATGTTGTTTTTCCGGCCCCATTAGGCCCTGCGATAATGTAGCATTTCATTTTCTGCCAAGGTGGTCCCTTAAAAATTATCAACATCAATAAAGTATAATCTGGTTCAACTATATCGACAAATGAATATTAGAACAAGATATAAATGTGAATGGGAGCTACATTTACGAGCACCCCGGTGTCAACTCACCGCTTATGAAGAAAAGGGCATAACATTTTGAATATATATGTTTTTTTTAAAAAATGATCACTCAAATAAAAAAGAGGTGCAATATGAACACTAGCTCACCACACAAAGGTATCTTGGAAAAATAAGTGACTCAGAGGCAATTCGATGGATCGACAACCTTCATGGATGATGAATCAAAAGATTGGGCCGATCCGCTATGGAATCGGCCCGGCATTTCAATAATCATATTTCAAAATCAAGATTTGTGTTGGTATCCATAAGAATTCCCGTCTTTGAATACTCACAACAGGGATAATAATTGTTGAGTGAACATAAGTGGAGTTTGCTATTTTCCGAATCAACAAAAAATTAAACTTCAATTACGTTCAAAACCGCCCCCTGATCCTTCCCATCTGGAATAACATAATAACAACAACTACAATCAGGGCAATCAACACGAAATCCAGCTGCTAAACGATCTACCAGACTAGATCTTCCCAATAGAGGGTCGTTTCTTCCACACACGCATATCCATGCAGCATTATTCCCAGTGGCTATGGCTTTTGATGTTTTTCCACTTTTTAACAAGACTTCAACGATTTTTTGTTTCTGGGACATCTGAAATATCTCCTAATTGTAGTCCAATCCTTTTTGAGTGCAATTCTCAATTAACTTACGCCTTAAAATTCCCAAAATTCGGACAGTGATAATGATACTTGACTTTCATTAACGGAGGCAATCTCATTTTTTTTGCCTTTTAGGACCACGCCCTCACCCGCCGGAAACCGGGGTCCGGTCCGCTCAAAGTTTTTGCTTTGCGCAGTCAATGACCTCCGGCAAACCCGGAGGCTTGATTGTGAACCGCTCAAAGCGGTCAAAAAACCATGAACCACCTAAAGGTGGTCAAAATAATTCCAACTGATCAATTTTTCGATCAGCTTCTTCTTGCTTTTTTATATATTGCTTTACAATTTCTTCATTCCGACCAACAGTTGAAACAAAATATCCTCTGGCCCAAAAACTCTGACCAACAAAATTGTGACGTCTCCCTGCATATGTCCTTGCTATGTGGATTGCACTTTTCCCTTTAATATATCCTACAACCTGAGATACAGAATATTTTGGTGGAATCGATATCAGAACATGAACATGATCGCCCATAAGATGCCCTTCTATTATTTTCGATTCTCTTTGTAATGCCAATTCTTTCAAAATTTCACCAAGATATTTTCTCAATTGGCCATAGATCATCTTTTTCCGATATTTTGGAATCCAGACCAAATGATACTTGAATTCCCAAGTCGTATGCTTTAATTTATTATAATTGTTCATCGAAAGTCTCCTATTTTGTGATCTTTGAGCGGTTCACACTATTGGAGACTTTCGTATATTCCCGAAATTGTCAAACTCTGGGAGTCTCTCCGGCAAAGCCGGAGGTTTACCCTTTTTAATTAGGATTTCGTTGTTGCAAAAGACAGATCATTTTCATTTTCCAAAAAGTCCTGCCTTTTGGCAGGCTTGAAGGAAAGGTTTTTTAAGGAAATTGTCATCTACCCAAGGGTCATTTTCAGCTGTTTTTAACTTTCCATCCAAATATTCAAGAGGACTCAGTCCATAATTTTGTGATTCATCAACGACTTCTCTTATCCAACCCTTTCCATCGTTTTCTCCACAGCATTTTGCTTTATACCGTTCTTCAATCCCATAGACATCATTCCAGGTGGAAATTTCTTCTTTCAATTCATCCGGACCGGCAGAAAACTCAATGTCTTCTGGTGTGATATCACTCCAATCCTTGCATTTCAGATCAAGCTGCAATTTAATTTGATAAGATCTGTCCGCATACGGATAGAAGGCTTTCCGAATCCCTTTGGTTGCTGACAATAATGGATCTTTGGGTTTAAATACCGGGTCTTTGGATAGTTTATAGGTGCTGTTGCATTCATGACATGCTGGGACCAGGTTTTTAAAATTGATTGAATTAAACGGATATATGCTTTTGGGCAAATAATGATCGTATGCTTCTCTTTTGCTATGATAGATGCCTTTGATGTCCATGATCCCACAAAACGGGCATTTGCCGCTATTGTTTTTCATTATAAATTTTTTATAATGATCCTCTATCTGACTTATTTTTTCCCTTAATGCGGACAGGTTTAAAAGATCTTGTGAATAGAGCCCTTTGAAAAAAGCAGTCAGCTGCCTTGCAAGCCCGGTATGGAATGCTTCCAGGTCTTTGTATCGAACAATAGCGATAGATGGATCATTACAGCAAATCTTCTCCAGATTATTATTGGCCTCATACCAGGAAATAAGTTGTGATATCTGGTGTGCGGACAGCGTTGAAAAAATTTGATAAATACGTTCAATATGCCCATTGAAAAAATCAGCTCCCTTTGCATCAGAATAATGAAAGGATTCCATTAACTCTTTTAGTTCCGGCATATCATCAAATAGAGCAAGATCGTATGGGCCGGACTCAGGCGCTTTACACCAGACCTCATAAAAAATAAAATCCAGAAAATGTTTCATTATTTCCATGGGGTGTGGGATGTAGACGTAGGGGAAAAGCATTAGTCCTCTGTCTTTTCCATACTGTCTATAATTGTTTTTGAGAACAAAACTTTTTCCACTGAATCCCCAAGTCGTTGGTCCAGTTCCTTAAGGATTTTTTTCTTATCTTCGCCCGATTGAAACCGTGTTCTAAGTTCATCAATGATGCTTTGTGCATACCCGCCGATGGTTTCTTTTTTGTCAAAGGTTTTCAAGGTGATCTGATTGATGGAGGCGCCAAGGGTATTATAATCCGGTCTTGTGACGGCCACGCTTTCTTTCTCTTTTTTGAATACCAGAACCTTCTCAGGTTTGCTGTCAGAAATTAAAAACGGGGTATGGGTGGTGATCAGCATTTCCCGTATGGTTTTTCGATATGAATGCCCAAAGCAATCTTGAAGCCGTGAAATAAATTTTGATCGCCAGTCCGGGTTGAAATGGGTTTCCGGTTCATCCAGCAAAAACAGGCTGCTGGTGTTTTTATACAAGAGGCACAATCCCAGACTGTGAAGGAATTGGTGTTCTCCGTCGGACAGGGATTTTGCATACACATCATCTTTAACACCGGTTTTCACGAGAACCAGATCTTTAAACCGAATGATCCGCTCGTCAGACGGCAGCACCGGTATGGTTTCATTCACATAAAGGCTTGTCGACTGATACAGATCTTTTTTAAGTGTTTCACTGACCGATTACAGATTTAAAGTCAGCAACATCTGAAAACTGTGAAACAAATCCAAGATACTTGAGAAATGATTCTTAAATGCTTTTTTTGTTTCCGGGGTTACCCAATAGTCCAATACCAGAGAATCGGTTTCATCATCAAAAAATGAACAGGTCGCACACTGCACCAGTCGGTCAATGACCCCGATTCTTCGAACAGATCCATCTTCTCTTTGATCATTTTTTTTAAAGGCAGATGTTAATTCAACGTCAGTTTCGAATCCGAATTCCGTGCTTGATCTTCTAAACTCATCGAGTAATTCCGCGTCATATTCCACCTGTCTATGTTGACGGATAATAATCCTGAACTGTTTTAAGCCTTCGATCCCCACATCCTGCTTAAATGGTTCAAGTATCTTTTCATCCTGAAACAGAAAATTGCAGATCAGTATGGCCTGGTTCATCTCAGCATCCAGAAAGGTCATGTGGCCCTCGGGCCCGGGATAATCCGACTGCCGGGTGAGATGGTAGAGGTATGCATCAAAATTAATGAACCGCATTTTAAAAAAAGGCAGGCTTAAAATTTCATTTTCCCCGGATGAATAGGCCAATACATACTCGGGCAGCATTTCCCAAGCTTCCATCCGGGGCAAAGGCTTGTTTTCGTTTACATCCGGATGATTTAACAGATACACCTTGGCGCTGCTGCCCACCTCTTTGACAATCTTGATATGGGCCAGCACCTTTTGGTCGCCATATTCAGGGGTGGCTGGTGGGAAAATCAGATATTCCAGTTCAAAGGCATTGGGAACAGCTACTTCATCCTGGAATCCGCCGGTATTTTCTTCTTCATCATAATCAAATTCGTCCGGGCGTTTGGTAAGGTATTGACACTCCAGATGGTAAAAGATCGCGGCCAGCACTTCCAGAACATTGGACTTTCCACTGCCGTTCGGCCCTGCCAGCACATAGGGTGCAAATCCGTTATGAGAGCCCCGGTCCCATTCCCGCTGGAAATGAAGTTCAAATCCTTTTTGCAGGCAGCGGAATGGTTCGTTTATTTTCAGCCGCAGCAATATCATGAGGCCATACGGATCTCCATGCGGTTTTCGATCTCATTAAATACCTGTAACGCCTTTCCTGAGGCCAGCAATTCAAAGAGCCATTTTTTTACCTGGTCATACTCCTTCATGCCCAATGGGGGATCTTCCTCATCCATGGTCTCCATGAATTTTTCTTCTGCTTTTATCCAGAAATCGTCCAGGGAAAAGCAGTCGTTGTTAAGATCAGCAATATATAATTGGAATAACTGGTGCAGGGTCTGCTCCCGGCTGAGCGGTTCTTTTTTTGGATCATCCTGAACAGTCAGAGAGGGTTTGCCAGGTTGAGGCACACCAGTGGTTATATCGTTTGCTTTCAGTTCATGAACCAATGGAATCCGACTTAAATCCAGCTCGCCCTTGAATGCTTTCTGGCTCAATGCGCCATACAGAATTTCAAGGTCATTGAGGCTGTCCTGGTACTTTTCTTTGATGGACTCTGCCTTTTCGACGATTGCGGCGAATTGAGTTTGGAACTTGGGAGGAGGATAGCCAATAACAATCTTTTCAATTTTTGTCGGGGAGGTATGCCTTACTTTCAATCCAGCAGCGTTAAAATCAATTGATGCCCTTACACCTTGAGAATTAAACATTTCGAATAAAAACGAGAATTGAAGACCATTAGTTTGAGGAACAATTTTACCAAGTCGTTGATTGTGTAAAAAACTATTCGATTCAGGAACAATTATAGGACTGCCTAACAAGCCAGAAGCTTGTTCTGTCATAGCCACAAGCATCTCTCCCTTTTTAAGGACATACTCCTCCAATATTTCTCCTACATAATACTTTTGTTTATCACCACGATCCCTATAACCACCCTTTTCGTAAAAGTTTCCAGGCGTGAGCAAAACATAGTCTCCACTTTCTTTAAAAAATTTACTCTTGAAAGCATAACCATGTTTTATTTTAAATAAATCTCCTAATTTTTTCTCTTCCCATCCTTTTTCATTCCGCACAGGATCACCAAACATCTCCAGAAAAGTGCTTTTCAACAGTTCATCCAAATCCGTTATGCTCTTTTTACGTTTGGCGATCAGGGATTCGGCTTTGGATAGTAGGGTGGCGATTCGGCGCTGGTCATCGGGAGAAGGAAAGGGTATTTTAATTCTTTGCACATCTCTTGGATATAAATGGATACCTTTAACTTCGTTTTTGATTTTCTGTTTGCCTTTAAAAGATTTCAAATAAGAATTAAGGAAAAACGGATCTATTTCTATTGGTCTTACGATTAGCCATTCACCTGTTGCAATAATGCCATCTAAATCTTCACCAACAATAGTATTTTTATTACCAACATAGTTTGCATTATGAGCTGCATTTAATATGATAGTATCACCAGGCTTCAATCTTTTCTTTGAATACTTTTTATAAAACTTCTCATCTACAAAAGATCCAAAGCTCCCATTAAACTTACCATCCTCATCAATATCTCGAATTTTTAATATGGGAAATCCTTTAACTCTTTGCTCGTTCTTGGAAGGTGTTTTCCCATTAAAAACTTCTGCAACCTCCTCAATGCGAATCATAATCCCACCATCCCCCTCAACTCCAGCAACTCCCGGATAATCCCACTTTTGATCTGTGTGAGATCCTTCTCATCCATCTCCCCGACTTCATTGGCAATCAACCGGTCCAGGATCACAGACGGTTTTTCATACTCGATCTCTTCAAATACCATCTCTTTGTATCGGTTGGGAGACAGATCATATTTTTCATCCACAATCTCCTGGTAAGGGACAAAAAAGCCTTTGGGATTTTTCCGGTCAGTTTCCTTTTGAGGGTCTCGGTTGTTAAAGCTTTCCACGATATCCTGGAGGTCACCATGGGTATCAATTTTGTTTCGCTTATCGTCCAAAGAATACCCATCGGATTCCATTTCATAGAACCAGACGTTTTCCGTGGCCGGTTCTGATATTTTATCTTCTTTGTCATATACCTTGGTCAAGACTATAATGGCAGTGCTGACACCGGCATAGGGTTTGAACACACCGCTTGGCATGGTGACCACAGCCTTTAAATCGCACCGATCCAACAATATTTTCCTGGCTGCCACAAAGGCATTGCCCGACCCAAACAGCACCCCCTGGGGAACGATAATTCCAGCAGTCCCCCCTTTTTTAAGCATTCGAACCATGCTTTCCACAAAGAGCAGTTCGGTTTTGGTGGTGGACAGGCTTAAATCTTCGTTGATGTCTCCCTTATCAATGGAGCCGGTAAAGGGCGGGTTGGCCATGATGATATTGTATTGATTGGGTTCGTTAAAACTTTTGCTCAAGGTGTCTTTATAATCCAGCAAGGGCTCGTCAATGCCGTGCATCATCAGGTTCATCATGCCCAATCGCACCATGGTGCTGTCGATATCATAGCCTTGCAGGCTTTTGTTGAGGATATCCTTTGCATTCTGGGTCAATCCGGCACTGACCGATGTCCGATAGAATCCGTCTTCATCCTGTTTGATATCCTGATTCCCGGATTTTCTGGCCAGATCCGTGACAATGTATTGATAGGCGCCCAGAAGAAAGCCGGCCGTACCACAGGCAGAATCTCCAATCCGATGTCCAAGCTGGGGTTTGACCAGTTCAGCAATCAATTTGATAATATGGCGGGGGGTTCTGAACTGGCCGTTTTTCCCGGCTGAAGCAATTTCAGAGAGCAGGTATTCATAGACATCTCCCTGGATATCCTGGAATGCCTGGCCTTTTTCAGAAGAATCGGTTTCCATGATATGGAAAATCTCATCAATGGTTTTAACCGCTTCCACCAGCAATGAGGGCTTGGGGATAATGAACACGGCATTTTTCATGTGATGGGTAAACCCGGATTCTGCACCGTTCATATCTTTGAGATAAGGAAATACTTTGCTTTGCACATGGATCAGCATTGCTTCAGCTGCCATGTGCTTGAAATCGCTCCAGCGCAGCGTGCTTTTATCCACCTCAAAGGGTTTTTGATCCTTTTTTTCTTTATCCCGGTGTTCGGGCGGTACCTAGGTTCCTTCAAATTTGGATGTATAGGATTCTTTTGTAAACTCGGCATCAGACTGCAGGTTTAAATCCAACTCATCCAGCCGTTTCATGAACAAGAGATAGGTGATCTGTTCAATGGCAGTAAGGGGATTGGATATCCCCCCTGCCCAGAACTTGTCCCAGAGCTGGTCGATCTGTGATTTTAATTCAGGATTATGTTGAAGCATTTTTTTTCCTTAATCATCTTTTATTTTCCAGTGACCGCCCTTATCCGGGCCGATGCGTTTGAGACTGCCGTTTTTCTTAAGTTGTGCGATCTGCCATTCGATCCCCTTGGGGGTTAGTCCGGTTAATTCAGCCAATTGAGCTGTTGTAATATCCGGGTTGTTACGAATCAGTTCAAAGATTTTCTCCCTAGTTTTCTCCCTAGTTTTCTCCCTAGTTTTCTCCCTAGGTTTCTCCCTAGGTTCTTCAGTTTCAGAGACTGTTTTATAGCTTGGTCTTGAAAACTCAAGAGAAAACAAGGTGGTGTAATCAATTTTTACATTGGGACAATTTTCTTTTTTCAGGGCTTCATATATCCGCTCAATACCGGAACCCATTTTCTCGATGTAGTCACATCGTAGCAACAATGCGGCAATATTGGGATTTCGGCAGACACTTCTTTTGCCAAAATCCTTTTCAGGCAATCCTTTGGGCAATCCGCCCGGATTGTAAATTTCCACACGGTCGTCAAAGACTTCCACCATGACCTGGGCGCCCTGCTCGAAGTAATCGCGGTGACAGATGGCATTGATCACCGCTTCGCGCAAGGCCACTTCCGGCAATTCCAGGATTTCATTGCGGCGGGCGCTGTCCTTTGTGATCTCCCAGCGCAGCTGCAAATGCTTTTTTAAAAACAGCAACGCCTCTTCAACATTTTCAAGGATATTGCCGGTTAATTCCTTTCGATCCAGAATATAGGCTTTTGTTGTCCCTTTAAAAAGAGCACAAACCACATTAACAAACGGCTGTCTGAGCCCTGGATCTCTGGTAAAAAAAAGCACACCGGTCTGGTTCAGATAAAACCGGTCGTCTTTGACATCACCGGCCCCCAGATTCAGCAGAAGATTTTGAGGGTCACTTTTTTGGGAAATTCCGGCCAGAGACAGGAAATGTGCCAGCCGGGCGTCATCCAGAACCGTTTCCCAGTCAAGGTCCATCCGAAGCTGCTGATCAAACCTCACCCTGCCTTCGGACTGGATAAACGCAGTGATGTCATGGGTATTCATTTTTTGGGAGCTGGCCCCGTTTCTTAAATAAAATCCCTTGCTGCACCGATGGGGACGATTTGCTCCTTCGGGCACATGAACGACAACGAGTTTTTTGTCCGTCAGCTTTTCGATGAATATGGCCACAGGCGGATCACAGGCAGCGGCCATGGTTTCAATTTTAGAAAATAGAGAATTGGAAAAATCGCACCCGACAACCTGGTTTTGGTCGTTCACACCGATAAAAATTCTGCCGCCGGAGGCATTGGCAAAGGCAACCAGCTCCTTTGAAAGGTCAGTGTTGATATTCTGCTTGAACTCCAGGGTATAGCCTTCCCCCTCTTCCAGGATAAGGGCCAGTTCTTGTGATGTTGTTTTTCGATGAATCATGCTGCCAGCTCCTCAGTCAGCGCCAGGATGTCATTGATCAGAGCAGGACTGAAAATGCCCCGAATCCTCTGGGGGTGCAACACCGTAAAAGGGGACTGGATCAAATCGCGTTTTTCAACTTTCTCGCGCTCGATAATAAACGCTTTCAACAACCTTAAAAACTCCAACTGCCGGCTGTTAAGGTCTGTATGTTCTTTAATGAACTGATCAAACGCCTTTGCAACGGTAACAGGAAAGCTCGTTAAAATTTCAATCCCCAGAATATGGCGGATAAATTGGACAAATCTTGCTTTTCTGTTCTGATAGACAGCTTGCAATAAATTTTCAGTAATATGGGGATGACTGTCATAAAGCGTTTGGGTCAGTTCTTGGGTTTCCTCGGAAGAGAGCGGCTCACCCCTCTTAATCTTTAAAAGGATGGGGCTGCTTTTTGTCAGTGCCATAATCTGTTCTTCCACCATCTCTTTGTAACGGGTGATGCTGACCGCCTCGTTTTGAGGCCCAAATTCAACAAATTCTTTATTTTTTACTTTATCTTTCAGGTCAAGTAGAACAGGTCCTGATCCACCCGTGTCTTTTTCTCTAAATTTCATCAAAGGGGCTAATTTTTCAACCAGGATATCAAATGTTTCATCTATGGCGGTTGACCAATAATTATTCTGCTGGGAAAATTTTATCAACTCCTTTTCGCGTTTCACAATATTTACAGACAAGGGGAGTTCACTAATTTGAGTAACAATGCCGTTTTTTAGATTTTCAAATCTTTCTTTTTCATGGGACATCAATGCCAGGGAAACGTCAAGTACATCTTTTTCAAATCGCATCGCTTTGAAATCCGCTTCTGATACGGTTCGAAATAAGGGTTTGACCTGGGTTCTCAGAAAATCAAATTTTTCAGTATCCAGATGATTCCAAAAATTATCTTCTTTTACTTGATGAAGGATTTGTGCGGCTTCCTTGATAATAACGGAAGAAGCAGGAAGCCCATTGATCTGTTTTCTAAGCGTCTCGATTTCTTTTGTAAAAATGGCCACATTCTTAATGTTCAATGCTTTTTCAATCTTGTCCAAACGGATACCAAAGAGTCGCACCGGTAGTGGGAGCTGGGAATTTGTTTGTTTGCCTTCGGGCTGGAGTTTGAAATATTCAAAATTATCCCAGCAATCCATGATTAAGAAGACCTCTTTTTCAATGCACCAGGGCTTGCTTTTGGCGGGTTCCAAAAGACGGGTGCCCCGTCCGATCATCTGCCAGAATTTGGTATAGGAATAGACCGGTTTTGCAAACACCAGGTTTACAATTTCTCTGACATCGATTCCGGTATCAAGCATATCAACGCTGATGGCAACGCGGGGCATATCATTGTTGGTGAATTGATCCAGAAGTCCGCCTTTTCCATAAACTCTTGGATCATCCGATACGATTACCTTGGCAAGATCTCCTTTGTATTGAGGAAAAAGCATATCAAAGACTTCTTCCAGTCTGCGGGCATGTGCTTTTGACGCACAAAAAAAGATGGTTTTCCCCGGCAACACGCCATTAAAATCCTTTATGCACTCTTCCATAAATTCTTTAACAATCAATGTATTTGTGCCTTTATTGATTACTTGTTTTTCAAGTTGAGACCCTTCAAAATTGATTTCCTCAACATCTATACCCTCCATGATCAACTTCTTCTGATCGTTCAGGGTAATGGTTCGTTTACTGATACCATCCATTTGAAATTTGGTCTGAATTTTCATGACCTGGAAATTTGAAAGAAAGGGCGGTTCATTGTTGACCGCTTCTTCAAATGTATAGGCAAATGTTGGCAGTCCTTCCTCGCATTCAAACAAATTAAATGTGTTGTGGTCGATCATGTTGGTTGGCGTTGCGGTTAACCCCAGGGTTATTGCTTTAAAGTAATCAAGTATTTCCCCATAGGTGTTATAAATTGACCGATGGCTTTCATCGATTAGAATGAAATCAAAAAAATGCGGTGACAAATATCCGGATTCATCCCGAATAATATTCAGCATGGTTGGATAAGTTGAGATATAGATCCTCCGATCCTTGCTTAGTAATTTCTCGCCTACATTTGGCCATCGGGGTTCATCCGGCAAGTATTCTTTAAAGGCGTTTAAGGCCTGTTCTCTCAATGCAATCCGGTCAACAAGGAAAAGAACCCGTTCCATGTGGCCTGCTCTCATGAGTGCATCAACCAAAGCAATACTTGTTCGCGTCTTTCCGGTGCCGGTTGCCATGACCAGCAGGAAAGATCTTTTTTTTTGTTCAATGCCTTCTAAGACAGAACGAATCGCCCGAATCTGATAATCACGTCCGGCAATATCTGTGTTTATCAATTCATGGGTCAGAGATTTCCGATTTTTCCGGATATATTGAAACCGTTCCAAATCCTCTAATGTCGGGAAACCGATAATTTTACGCGGCGGATAATTGTCCAAATCCCAAAAAAATGTCTCAAGCCCATTGGTATAAAAACAGAACGGAAGAGATCCACTTGAATTCTTTTGGATATTAAAACAATATTGTTTTGCCTGTTCTCTGCCTATTGCCGGGTCTTTACTGGTTTTCTTTGCCTCTACTACGGCAACAGGCTTACCATTTTTCCCCAGCAATACATAGTCGCTGAACTGATGGCCCTGATACGGGGTTTGGGCTTCTGCAACACCTTCGGGAAGATCTACAAGGATATCGTACTCTTGAACGACTTGTGTGGGATCATTGACGTTCCAGCCTGCTTTTGCAAGCTGTTTATCAATCAGTTCTGCTCTTGTTTGCTGTTCAGTATTCATTACACAATTATCATGGCTGTTGAATATGGATTGCCAATTTTTTCCTTTTTATATTCTTCCATTCTGTTTTTAAAAGATAAGCAAATGACTGTGGAGACTTTGAAAACGATTTACATTTATCTAAAGGAATCGGTTTTTCAAATCGATATGCGTTTTCTATGAGAAAACACTTCCCAATTTTTTTTCCTTTGTAATAAGAATTGAAATCATCGAAAGTGATGTGACCACAGCCGCCATAATTTTCCCACAATTTTGAGGGATCATCCACTTCACAGCTTTTAACATCAAAATACCCGACAATTTGTTGTACCGGCTGAGTGGCGTAAAGAACAATCGACTTAATATCTTCCGGGATACCATTTTTTCTGAATTCTACCGTTTTATCACCAGAAAGGATGGCGTCGGCATACACTGGCTTTATCGACAATGCAATCACATCTGAAGTTTTTGCTTTATCCATTTAACCCCTTCTGGTTTAACTTTTGTAATCGATTGCGGTGTTCCATTTAAAACAAAATTCTCCTTTAATTCCTTAACCCCAATACTTGATTCAAGTTGTTTAACATATCGAAATTTTATTGCCAATGTATCTCTTTTGGATCTTAAACACATATCTGCAATATCGCTGTATCTATAAACCGTTCGCGAGCCAACATACCTTGCAATTTGATTTGCATTAGCTGAACGCATAAACCCTTCAACTATTCCCACTGTATTAATGGAAGGTTTATGCTGGGACCTGTAAAATAACAGGTTGTCTCCACGCCTTAATAAGTTTGTTGCTGAATTACTCAGGTAAGCTTTTTTAATACTGTTCCCGCATGGCTTTTGATCTGGAAATAATGAAAGCTCCTCACGCATTTCAGGAAAAAGGATATCATGAAACTCTGGTTTTATTGGGACAATAAAAGTTGAATTCTTTCCGAATTGAGTAACGCGTGGCCCAAACTTTATGTGAAAATCAAGTGGACTGTATTTTAAGATATCTTCCTGTGAAAATACTAAAGATTTATGCATAAAAATTTCATCTTTACCCTCTATTTTAACGCATTCAAATCCAAACGATTTTGCAAACTCTATAAGGTCATCACGCTTTGGAAATGTCGTAAAATACAGATATCGATAGTTATTTTTATCAGCAAAATCAAAAACAGTTTTTAAAAGAAGTTCTCCATATCGGTTACCATGCTGATTATCAGAAACTTTGAATGTGCAAAGCTTTAATGTCTTTCCTGACTCGCCTGTCTCTAACCTCTCTTCTTTTTTAAGGATACAAATACCAGCAAGACACGAATTCCCTTTGTCTGATATTATATATGCTTCTCGATGATCCAGCTTACATTTTTTCAACCAATCATCAAACCCTGGATAATCTTCCCGGAGGGAAGAAAAAATCGGATCTGTTTCATCAATTGCATAGACTTTTTTGGTTTCAACTGATGGCGGTGGCGGCGGCGTTTCATCAAAAAAATCTTTTAATAATGCAATTGCATCTCGCAGATAAAGCACCCGTGATTGCAGGCCCGTCTTTTTTGCCTTTTTATGAATGCCTTTATCTTCTGTGACAAGATAATCAACTGCATCACCTTTTAGAGATGCCAAAAAGCAGTTGTCCACATAATCATTTGAACCAAATTCAGGCAATCCAATATGTGTTGCATCCAAAACAGTAAGAAGTGGTGGTGAATCGATAATATTATACCGTTTTATAAGTGTTTTTCTGAGATTCTTTCGGCTTACATCTTTATCCCTGTTGAGATCATGTTCGACCGCTGGATGAATATAAATAACATTCCCAGATTTCTGTACCAAACTATGAAACTGTAATGCTAACTCCGTATTAATTTCAAAGTCAGTTAAGGAACCAGGTTCCAATGGAATGATTATATTCGTATCAATTAAGATATTCATACAAGGTATTCAAACGCCATGAAAAGAATAAGAGATGTTCTGTTATCAGACAGAAACGAAAAGTTTGGAGATTTCTTTGTATTGTTTTTTATGGCTGTATCCATTTCAATCGATCCTGAACAATTATTTCCAGTCTTTCTAGTTATTTACACACAGTACCATCATTTCAATATCGTTTAATCGCTGTGAAATCAATAAAATATAGTAAATTTATATGAATTTGGGTCATTCCTGATCAAACACTGTTTTCTTATCTGAAAATGCAGCCATATAGGCCTTCCCGTCAGAATGACCAACATAAACACATATAATATTTTAGATGGCCCATTACTTTTAACAAATGAAAGGAAAGAAAAAAATAGAAAAATTAGCCGTTCAATTTTGTTTCAAATATATTAAAAGTCAAACATTCTTGCAACAAATCTTGACTCTTCCAATGCTCAATAATTCAAACGGTATCATTAAGATTTTCAAGGAGTAATTTTTCGAGTGCAACGTGTAAGATTTACTTTTTTATCATTTCTCAGAATACAATATGTGGTGTCCGCAATCTTTTCATCCCCAACCTCTTTGCCATCCTGTTCTGGGGGATGCCAAGGCGGTTCATGCGAAAGATCTTGATATCTCTGCCCATCTGCTTTGCAGCCCTAAGATCGGCTATGTAGGAATCCACAGTTCGTCTTGCCCGGCCAATAGCTTTCCCGATATCTTCAGAGTTGAGGCCTGGGTTTCCTGTATATGCCCTCCGGGCAGTATCCCTTGCCTCATCTTCCGCTAATTGTCTTGGGCCGATGGCTTTTTTTGCAGCATACAGCAGGGGGTCATTCCCATCCAGATCTTTTATAACTGCTTCTACTTCCGCCACTCCCGTTGACTTATTAGCACTCCATCTGTGAGCCCCATCCAGAAGTCGGTATAAGTCAATTTTGTCAGGAACCGATTCCACCTCAATGGGGTCAAACCTGAACCCATCCCTGATGTTTTCGGCAAATATACCAACACGCCTGTGATCAATTCCCTTTCTTGGAAAATTTCTTCATCAAGGACAATTGAAGAAATGGGAATTTTACTTGTCTTTTGAGTCATGATTTTTTTCAAAATGGAGTTTAACGATGTCTCCAATTTATCGGAACTGGACCACTGAGCAGGAACGTTTTTTTAATGGCGCATATGATGACTGTCAGAAATTTTTAACATTATTCCCGCTGATTGTTTCCGGACTTAAAACCCAGCTCTTTTTTAACAGATTCTTCAAACTCTTTGAAAAACTGGTCCTTTTCCTTCCAGTCAGGGCCGAAGTGTTTGTTAAAGTAGGTACTGAACCTGTTAAAAAATTTCAACCACAAGTATCATTTTATCTTTTAACGGGCTTTGTGTATTCATAGCTTTTTTTTACCTCTTATTTTAATTTTACAATCGTTGAATCAGGTATAGATACATCGGAAGCCGGCTTAAGTTTTTAATGGCCACAAATTGAGAGAGCATTTCGCGTTGTTTTTTGCTGGTGTTTAAAGGAGATAAATAGAGTGCCCCTTTGCCGGAATACCGGTCAAGACAGCTGTTCATAAGATCAATGAGCGATCGGGTATGGTTGTGGGAAAGTGTTTCACCTAAGATAAAATTACCCGTGATTTCAACCTTATCAAACTGATTGTTCACATGGATCATCATCTGGAACGCCTCTCTTATTTTGGCAGGGTCCAGTGGTTTTTTTAAGTGGTTTAAGGTGGCGGCATCTGCTGATTCAAAGCCGATGTTAATATACGTATAATATGGCAGTTCATTCATTGCCGCCATTAATTTATCTTTGCCTGACAAAAGGGAATCCACACTCCCAAATAAAAAAAGAATCGGGTTTTTAATATGTGATTTTTCCAGATTAAATGATGCATAGGCTTTCCTGGCTGCCAGTTGTATCAGTTCGCCTCCGGCAGCAAGGGCATCGTGGTTTCCTAAAAACAGGGCATTATAGTTGCTCAGGTTTTCTGTGTAAAATGCTTTGAGCTGTCTTATCTGCTGCAGGATGTTGTCCTCGGATCGCGGCTGGAATTTATTTTTGGTTTTGATACAGCAGAAGTCACAGTGATAGAGGCATCCATCGGCAATCATCAGGGGGATGACATTGTAATCCACATGACGGGTATCCGGCGGCAGTACAGATATTCGGGTGCCGATAATCTTGTGAAGCCTTTGCGCTCTATTGGCGAGGGCAGCACTGCTATTATGTGACACTTTTGTTAAAAATTGCTTGATTTTTTCAGATGCCTCATTAGCAGTTGGTGTGGTTATATCTGATTGCAGCCGGTCCCATGCAGTAAATGCTTCTTGAACACCAGACTTGGTAACGGGATGGTATTGCCAGATGGAATTGCTTTTATAAGAGAGGCAAGGCAGGTAATACTCTCCTAAGATATAAAACATACCGTTGTATCCACCTACGGAATAATACACCCAGTCATTGGCGTCGGTTCTTTTCAGCCACTCGGATGGATGGGGCCAGTTTTTGGAAAATCCGCGGATGAACCGGATCTCACCGTTCAGATCGAACTGGAAAAGATATTCCGGTGTTCTGATTTCTGAAAACCGGCCGTACCGGATGGGATAACTTTCCTTGACAAACCGGTCAGCGCCGGGTTTGTCAAGGGTTATTTCATATGAATCCATGTGGCATGTTTCCATTTTGAGCCGGACAAACCATTTTCACTATTCCCAGTGCTTTTCTTTGGCAATATACTGCATCCCCGGAAGTTCGCCGTCTTTTTCAAAGGCATTGACCACATTGGCCATCAGGGTGGAGATGTTATTGTCGAAATTGTTATAGGGAAGTGCATGGCCAAAAGCAATGGACCCGGAACAGAACACTGCGCCATTGTTTCGGGTGGTAAAATAGATCATGTCCGCCCTTATCTGGTAGTCTTCAGATCCCCTTAATCCGGGATAGTTGTAGAGTATCTCCTCCTGTACGTGCATCCAGTAGTCTGAAAACATTTCTGACGATGCCAGTATTTTGGTATGCGGCGGTGTGCCCAGCATGAGTTCATAACGGTCTGTTTCAATACCAGCGGCGCCGCCCAATGCCAGTCCGAAGTCGCCAATGGGTTCTTCATCGCTGATGCCGTCAAAAATCCATGATGCGTTTTTGTGATAACTGTCCGGCATGCGCAGATACGGCATGGACTTATCCATTCCTTCAGAGGTAAATCCCACACCTGTCAATTTTTGCGGTGGCCGGCCCCTGTTTTTCCATAAACCGCCTCGTTCACCCGAGGTCGCATGATAATATTCGCCGGGTCTGGCCTGCCAGGCGCGGGAACCAGACTCTCCTTTGCGCACTTCCATACACCACGGTTCGTCATCCCTGAAAGAAGTCACCCAGTAGTACCCGTTGCCGCCAATATACATCAGGCGCCCGCCAGTAGCGAGGTAACTCTCCACAGCATCCAGCATTTTTTCAGAGTAGTATTCCGGGTGGGCGCCGTTGATGATCACATTATACGGTTCAATGGCTGCAAGTCCGTCACGGTGCAGATCCTCATCCGTGATCACTTCAAAGTCATACTCTGAATGCTCCAGCCAGCCGACAATGGACAGATCGGCAGGGAATCCCCATGGAATGGCTATGGGTGCGGTTCGATGCTTGGGCCGAAGATTGAATATAGGACGGCGGTAGCTGCTGTAACAGCATCCCATACCATCATTGAAATAATCATAGGTGGAAAGACCGTAATCGTCTTTTTTGTAAAGCTCTACATCGTATTTGGTCAATACCGGAGTATGAGCAGTAATAGACTGGGCTGTATGAAATTCAAAGGCCAGCCGCTCATTGGCATAGGCCAGGTAAGATGCTGTGGGCATGAGCATTGCGATTTTGGCTTTGGGTTTGGCTGCCCGGACAACAAACGGAATGTGATCTTCAGCATCCCCGGCCCTGACACGCAGGGCATAACATCCACTCTTAAAGCTGTCCGGAATCGTGGTGGTTAACATGGGTTCCCATTTGCAGTCAATCAGGGCATCATCGTGAAAATGGACACCCCCGTACTGCTCGGGTGCAATGCGGAAACTGTCATCCTTACCGTTCCAGTTGTAACCGGTCATACAGCGGATGGGACGGTTAATGCCCTGACCGTGCAGTTGGTGGGGACCTGTATCCATAACTTCATCACCAATACCCTGATCCGTATACCCAATGGTGGTGTCCCAGTGGGTGATCAGGCTGTCTTGAAAAGGCTTTTCACCGTTGCATATCTGTGCCAGTTCATCCCGGGAGAGGGCTCTGTCTTGAATGCCACAGCGATCAATTTTTCCGTTATACACCTGTGACACAAATGGACCGCGTCCTTCATTATAGTCGTTGGATCCGGCAATGAGAAAGGGGATATCGCCGCCAACAGGTTCAACTCTCAATTTCTCCCTTACGTGACAGGCATAATCCAGTGGGAGCATGGGACTTAAAAGGCTGTTATAGCTGTTGACGACTGGTTCCTGGAACAGGACGGCTTCTCCTGTTGCCCTGTCATAGCTGACGGCCACAAAATACCACATTAGATGGGACAATGGCGCTTCAGCATACACCTTGTCTGTTTTTTTACCATTGCCTGTCCAGAATTCCAGTTTTCCTTCGTCATTGATGCCCAATGCATATCCCTTTTGATCCTGGATGGACCACCGCATGAGAATTCCCTGGCGGTGCAGATGGGGTGCCGTAGGGAAGATAAATGCATAAAGGGTAAAACTTCCAGACAGATCAAGTATTTGATTGTTATCTTCTATAGTTAAAAACGATCCTGTCTGAACATACTGTTTTTTAACACGATATTTTTTATTTGCATCACATGCCATCTCTCTTTCAATGAATCCGGGACCGTCCGGATGTTCGTCCCCATGAATGAGCCGGACAAAATCGGCCTGGACAGAAGCAGTACCTTCAACGCTTGTCATAAATGAGATGGTATCACCCTGTTTCACACTGATTTGATCGGCATATCCGGTAATTTTAATTTCAGCCATATGATTCCCTTTCCTAAATTATGATTCCAGTAGATCATTCATCCGACGCAGAAAAATAGCATGATATGCCTTATCAAGCGATGTATATATTTTATCGTCCACCACCCTGGGCGGCATTCCCCGAACGCCAGTCAGGGCCACCAGTTGGTATTCTCTCAGCGCTTTTATTTCATAAATGGCATACTTATCCGGAAGCGGCTGACATCGAAAATAGTTGATCAGGCGCTGCAGGGCATCACTGTGTTGTCCCAGCGGTTTTTTTCGATGCTCTTCAATCAGCTCTTCAGTGACTAGTGTTTTCAGGTGATCCCTCCATTTTTTATCAAACCGCCGGTAATAGATATATTGTTTGTCCTCAATTTCAGTGGCTTCTTCAGACATGACTTCACCCCCTTTTTGTGTTCTTGCCGCACGCCGCTGGCTTTTCTTTTTTTTCCTGAACGCTTTAAACTGCGCTTTAATCCCCAATAGCCCCCCCTGGGTAAAAAGGGTGACAAACAGCATAATCAAACCAATCAGGATGATTCTGTTTGGGCCCATATGCACCAGTATTTTATCAATAAATACCACGAGACCCGTACCGGCCACTGCCCCTTCTGCTGTGTCCATACCGCCGATAACTATCATGGCAAACATGAGCAGCATGGTCTGGATAGAGAAGACCGATGGTGATACACCTTTAAAATAGGCGGCATAAAATCCACCGATGAACCCTAATGCAGCGGATGATATGATAAATACCTGTATTCGGATCTTGACATAATCGATCCCCATGGCTTCTGCTGCCGCTTCATCCTCCCTTGCCGTCCGTAATAGCATCCCCAGTCTTTTTTCATTCACCAATCTGTAAACAAACAGCATGAGTAACAGCAGCACAAAGGCTGCTATAAAACCGATAATCACTCCGGGCCGCTGGAGTGCAAATTGTTCCGGAATAAAACTGTCGGCACCGTAAAGCCCGCCAGTGGCAGAACCTAAGGTCCGTGACTGGACCACATACACACGGCAGAGCTCTACCAGTCCTAAAGTCAACAGTGCGTAGTACAGGTTCTCAATACGTATGGAAGGAATGCCAATGACCACCCCGAATACCAATCCCACCAATGTGCCCACAAAGAGCATGGCCGGCCAGGTAAGTCCAAAATTGATGGAAAAATAGGATGCGGTATATGCGGCAATCCCCACCACTGCCATGGTGGCCAGTGAAAAGATGCCGGCTGTTCCGATAATCAGGTTCCACATCAGGTTGATGGAGGCATAGATGGCAAATATGGTTGCCGCTATAATAACTGTATTGTTCCCGAACACAATGGGTAGGATCAACACCAGCGGCAGGCATAATGCCCACCACAGCGGCCGTTTGTCCCTGATTTTTCTTTCCCGGCCCAGTGTTTTCGGGTTTGTGACGGCATACCATTTAAGGATCGGTTTTTTGGAAAACGGCAGCCGTTTTCGGGTAAAAGTTTTTGCCCCGTCGATTTTGGGTCTGGGTATGAATCTGCGGCGGCCGACCAGATTCATTTTGGGTGTCTGTTTGGTGTCATCTGTCATAGGCTTTACTCACGAAATTCATCCAGCATACCGCCTATACCCCGGGGACGGATCAGCAGAACGATGATGATAAAAAGAAATTGTCCGATTAATACGTATTGACCGCTCAGGTATGTGGCTGTGACGGCTTCAATCAATGCCATGATAAACGCGGCTACGACCGCACCTGTCATGCTGCCCAGCCCTCCGACCAGTGCAATAATCAGCCCTTTGATCAACGGCTGCAGACCAGCGTTGGGATTGACGAAAAATGTCTGGGACAGCAGTACACTGGCAAGGCCAGCCAAAGCCCCTGTAATTATCATGACCCGCATGGCGGTAAACCGTACGTCGATTCCAACCAGTGCCGCACCTTCCGGATTCTGCATCATAGCCCGGATCTGAAGCCCGTAACGGCTTTTAACAATCCATACGAGGATGAGAGTCAGAATAATGGTGGACGTTAAAATAGTACCCAGTTTATCTCCGGTCAAAAACGTATCGCCGAATGAAACAGACCAGGTACCGAAAATTCTCGGTAACGGTTTCATTCTGGGGCCGAATATCTGCAGCAGCAGCTGGATGCCGATCAGATTGATGGCAAGGGTAGTGATCAGACTTCGAACCGTGAAATTGGGCCGGTCATGAAGGGGCAGAAAGGCAATGGAACAGATAATCGCCCCCATGACTGCACCGCCTGCAATTCCGGCGACCAATACCATTGCCGGATGGGGTGAAATATATGTGGCAGCCAGCCAGGCACAATAGCCGGATACGGCAAAGGTTAACCCGTGGGCCATATTCACCATATTCAGGCTGGACCAGATAATGGAGATGCCGATGGCCAACAGCCCGTAAATGGCTGCCAGATTTAATGTAGTGATAACGATGAACCAGTCCATACTTACACCAGCACCGGTTTTCCAATGTTCATATCCACTTCTCCTGCTTTGATTTTACCATCATGCATGCCTAAAATCCGGTCCACCCGGCCCTTGAGCAGGGATACAATCTGTTCTGCAATTACCATGGCACCGTTTTCAATATCGATTTTCATAAGCGCATCTATGACGGCTTTGCTGACAATGGGTGCCAGTCCCAGCGAGGGTTCATCAATCAAATATAAATGTACATCCGCCATAAAGCCCCTGCCAAGGGAGACCATGCGCCGCTCTCCGCCGGAGAGTTTTCCGGCCAGGTCATTCAGTCGGGGTTTCAGTGCTGGAAAAATTTCCAGAACCCGTTCCTGACGTTGTTTTCTTGTTTTCCAGGTTTTTGCAGTATATGCCCCTGAATCGAGATGCTCGCGGACGGTCAGACCGGGGAAAAGCGCATCTCCCTGGGGCACGAGTGCAAGGCCCTGGCGGACAATGCGATGGGTTCGCCTGCCGGCACCATGCATTCGCCGGCCGCCGATCTCCTTTCCCATAAACATGATGGATCCGTCCTGCCAGTCTGTCAAACCGGCAATGGCTCGCATGAGTGAGGATTTGCCATGTCCGTTCAGGCCGATAAGGCCAACTTTTTCACCGGCTTTCACTTCAAGATCCAGGTCATGTATTACCCTTAAAGGCCCGTAACCGGCAGATAATGCATTAATTTTCAATATCTCTTTCATAAGTGTTTACGCCTCAAAATAGGCAGACTGAACGGTTGGGTCATTAAATACATCTTGAGGCGGTCCTTCAGCTATTTTTTTTCCCAGATTTAGCACCATCACCCGCTCGGCAATGGCTGCCAGCAGTTCCAGCCGGTGTTCCACAACGATGATGCCACACCCCAGTTCCTTTGAAATCAGGCGGATGATGAGATCAATCTCATCTATTTCCACATTGATTAGCCCTGAAGCGGGCTCATCCAGCAGCAGTACACAGGGACGGCGCATCAGAAGACAGGCCAGCAGAAGTTTCCTGCGGTCAAGGGTATCCAATGCACCTGCCAGCATTTCTTTAGGTACTTTTAACCCCACCAGATCGCACGCCCATTCGGCCATATACTGGCTTAAATACGGCTTGAATGCTTTTCGGGCAGATTTCAGCACATCGTATACTGTCTGTGCATAGGGTACCACCGGTGTCTGAAAGGTACGCGCAAGCCCTAACATTGCCCGTTTGTGGATGGGGCGGCTGCTCACATCATGTCCGTTTAAGAATACGTGTCCTCTCACGGGGGTATAACGTCCGGACAACACTTCCAGAAAACTGGTTTTACCGGCCCCGTTGGGACCTATAATTCCCAGCACTTCGTTTTTAGACACGTGACAGTCAACTTCTTCAAGGATCGCCCGTCCCCCGAACTGAAGGGTTATCCCGGAACATGCAAGAACCGCCTGTTTTTCCATCTGTGGAGAATTATCCATTAACTCTATTTCATCCAGGGTGCCGGTATAAATTCTGTTTCATTAAACGGTGCAGGTTCAATGATTTTATGAGCACCGCCCTGGACCTGGAAGTAAAGATGTGCGATTCCTTTTTCAGGATCTTTGATGCTGTCAGGATAGGGAACACCTGCCTGGCTAACATTGTCAAGGGTATACATACCGTTTACCCCTCGATAAGTGGTTTTCCTGATATGGTCACACACTTCCTTGAATTTGCTTACATCGCCAACCGCTTTCCACGCATTGGCCAGGATATAGGTGGCATCATAGCCGCCGCCTGTATAGGCCAACCCCATGGTGCCCGGAAATTCTTTTGTGTAATCTGCCCGGAATTTGCTGCCACGATCGTCGTTGTACACACCGTAAACAGTAGACCAGATAAACCCTTCAGCTGCAGCCCCGGCAATATCTAAAAATTCTGGCTGGGAAGGACCATACTGAAGATAAACCAGAGCATCTTTTAATGGATTCATTGAAAACTGCCGGGCAAATGCCGCCAGTTCTGCCGCTACCCAGTGGTCGATCATGATCACACCTGCTTTTGCCCGTCTTATTTCATGGAGTACCGGCCCCCAATCCTGCACCGGAGACTGGACATTAGTCACTTTGGCAAGTTTCCAGAAATCTGATTTTTCAATGGCTTTTTGTGTCTCTTTAGAAATCAACTGGGTATACGCAATCTGTCCTTGAACAATATGGATTTTTTCGTTCTTGGGTTTCCATTTACCGGATGCTTTCAGGTTATCCAGAAATGTGATAAAACCGCTGCCATACCAAATTTCTGAGGGGTCCAGCTGAAATGCATTGCTGTATTTTGTTGTATTTGACCTGAAAAGACTCAAGGTCGCCTCCTGGGTGTTTCCATGTACATATGGTGCTTTAGAGGCTGCCATGGCATCCATGGCTGGCTGCGGAATCAGAACAAAAGGTGAAGAGATGGCGTGCACTTTGGCATCTGCCAGGGCCTGGAAACCTGCCATGGTTCCTTCAGGGGTAAGGATATCGGTATCCACCACTTTGGCTTTAAGGGGCCTGCCCAACACACCGCCGGCAGCATTGATCTCCTTGATGGCCAGTTTGGTGCCGTTCAGCCAGTCATTGTGGTCTGCTACACCCACAGGACCGCTTTGAACCAAAGGTAGACCGATTACAATGGAATCTCCTGAGGGTTTTGATGCCGAACCTGCCAGACTGACAGATGACATCAAACCACATAAAATGAAAATAACAACAATCACTCCTAAAATTATTGTTTTTTTAGACGCATGCTTTGATGTGAAATACTGTTTCATTTTTTCCCTCCTGATTTGAATCTTGGTTTTTTGACTATTGGGTTATTACACTTTTCCGGAAAGTTCAAATTGTGTTTGGCATTCCCCTTTCTGTTGGCAGTTATTTGAAGAATAGAGAAAAACTATTTAAGACACAGTTAATAAGGAAATATCTCTTTTGGCAATGGGAAAAAATCAGGGGGAAAATAGTAGGAGACCCTATCATTTTTTTGATTTAACTATTGATTTTAATTTTTATTCATGATTATTGTATATTCAGCTGATTGATTTTATTGGTTTTTAACATTTTTTTAATCAATTACGGTACCTTAGTAATCTCCGACCTTGTGGATCAACAAAGCTTAAAAGAGAATCTATGAGAACCCAGCTGACCATTGATCATCTTGTTCGAAAAGCAAAAGAAATGAAGAGTCGGAATTTCACTCATCGGTTTCCTGAGCAGAATGGATTGTGGGAACAGTTGCTGTCAAACAAGGTGGCAGATTTTCTGCCGGTGGGTATTGCCCTGCTTGACACCAACTTTGTATTGCGTAAATGCAATAAGCTGTATCAGGCATACATTGATACTTATTCCCATTGTTCATCTACAGAAATCATTGGAATGGAGTACTTTGATTATTTTGCCGGAAGAAACTCTCCCATCGTAGATATATTCAAATCCGTTCGGGACTGCCGCCAGCAGCACAGCTTCTACGAATATCCTGTGCCGCTGGATAACAGGGTTGGCATGGATGAAACCTTCTGGGATGCGAAACTGATTCCGGTTAAAGACAGCCGCAACCAGATTAAAGGACTGCTGCTTTCCTGTGTGGATATAACTGAATCGGCTACCATGGCCATCCAGCTCTGCAATCAGAATGATGAGATCAAAGAACTGAAAACCACCATCAAAACGCTGATGAATCTCAATCATGAAAACACGATACTTGCGGAGCAGAAAATTGCGGTCAATATGAAGCAGATCGCCGAGCCATTTATGGAGCACTTGAAAAAACAGGATTTGAATGAGGGTCTATCAGACAACCTGGATAAAATTGAATCAGATATGAATAATTCATTTAACGAATTTGCCTATCTGTCCAATATAAAACAGTATGGACTTACCCCCAGGGAAATTCAGGTGACAGCCTTGGTTAAGATGGGAAAAACAACCAAGGATATTGCACAGTTTTTTCAAATTTCTACGGCAAGTATTGATTTCCACAGGAAAAATATTCGTTTCAAACTCAAACTGACCCATAAGAAAGTCAATTTAAGATCCTATCTTTCATTCTTAGATGATCAGCCGTTTCCCCGTTAACTTAAAATACAAATCATCCGTTAAAACTTCAAGCCAGATCAAAGTTGCAACAGCTATCCGCTTTTTTGTCAAAGTAGGGCGGATCAAAGATGACAAAGTCAGGTTTTTCCGGACAACCGGGTCAGTCCAGCCATGTTTTTGCGCCACCTGGGCAATAGTGAAACCTTGGGATAACCTGAAGGGCACACGTAAATCACCATTTAGGGAATTTGGCAGTGTCGCCATTTTCCCTAAATGATAATGAATTGTCTTTTGATCAATCCCCACATATATTGATAACTTGCTGTTAGCGGGGGAATACCAGGATTGTCTGAATTTAATTGATAAGTTTGATTTGAAATTACACTGTTATTTCAAGAGTCTTTATGCTAAAGTTTCTTAAACCCTGGAATTCATATAGGAGGAGAAAGGTATGCGATTGATTACCAGATCAGACTTTGACGGCCTTGGTTGCGCAGCTATTCTAAAAGAAGTCAGTCAGATTGATGACATCAAGTTTGTTCATCCCAAAGATGTTCAGGACGGCATCATAGAAGTTACATCCAATGATATACTTGCCAATGTGCCCTATGTAAAGGGTTGCGGTCTCTGGTTTGATCATCACTCAAGCGAAGAAGAACGAAAGATCTTTGGTGAATTTAAAGGTAAGTGTGATACCAAAGCTTCCAGTGCTGCACGGGTGATTTATAATTATTATGGGGGATATGACGGGCTTAAAAACGACCGCCTGGACGAGTTTGTCAGTGCAGTGGATAAGTCTGATTCAGCATTGTTCACCAAAGAGGAGATACTTGATCCTGATGGATGGGTGCTGCTGTCATTTGTCATGGACCCAAGGACCGGTCTGGGCAGGTACAAGGACTACAGGATCAGCAACTATGCCCTTATGATGGACATGATTGACTATTGCCGTGAAATGACGGACAAAGAGATTCTCGAACTTCCAGACGTCAAAGAGCGGACCATTCGCTATTTTGAACAGGACAAACTGTTTCGTAAGATGGTGATGGAGAACAGCATGGTTCACGATTCAGTTGTGCTGCTTAACCTGCTTGATCAAGAAGAAATCTATACAGGGAATCGGTTTTTACTTTACAGCCTTTTTCCCGAGCAGAATATTTCCATGACAATCATGTGGGGGTTTCAGCGTCAGAATATCGTGATCACCTGTGGCTACAGCATCATTAACAAAACTGCCATAGTGGATGTGGGATCACTGATGTTAAAATACGGGGGTGGCGGTCATCAAAGAGTGGGAACCTGTCAGGTACCCGTTAAAAAGTCGGAAGAGGTTATAAAGGAGATCCTGGAAGTACTGAACAGCTGATAAGCAAAATCTTTATGTTTTTGTAAATGAATATAATTTGGACACCAATCTGAATTAATTGATTGTTATCAGGGCATCATCAATTTTTGCTTAAGACCGGAAAGGCGTAAAGCTGTCTTATTATTGTTTAAAGCCATTTTAAGGGCTTTTGATGACCCCACAATGATTACCAGATGTTTGCCCCGGGTCATGGCCGTATATAGCAGGTTTCTTTGCAAAAGGGGAAAGTGGGCCGTGGTCAGTGCGATGATGACTGCGCCATATTCACTGCCCTGTGATTTGTGGACGGATATGGTATATGCCAGGGTAAGCTCATCCAGTCCCAGAACATCATATTCTACAATTCGACCATCATAATTTACCAGAACTTTGTTTTCAGATTTCATCACCTCATGCACTATACCGATATCCCCGTTAAACACCTCTTTTTCATAATTATTTTTCAGATGCATAACCTTGTCATTAGGTTTAAACAGGATGTCCCGGGAGGCTATTCCGCCTTTAGACCGATTTAATGCTTTTTGAAGCTGGAGGTTTAAATTTATGGTACCGGCCTCTCCACGATGCATGGGTGTCAAGACCTGTATTTCGTCAATGTGGGGAAACGCTTTGGGTATCCTTTTTGAACACAGATCGAGGATGGTTTCAACGACTTTTTGGGATGTCTGGTTTTCAATAAAATAAAATTCTGACAATTCTTGGGATGCGGTTCTTTGAAAATCAGGCATCTCTCCCTTCCGGATACTGTGGGCATACATGATAATAGGGCTTTGGCGGGCCTGCCGGAATATAGTTGTTAAAGAAAAGACCTTTACGCGACCAGATTCAATGATATCAGATAATATATTGCCGGGCCCCACAGAAGGAAGCTGGAATGTATCTCCCACGAGCATCAGGCTTGCACTTGCCGGCATGGCTTCAATGAGCCTGTACATGAGAAGAGTATCAACCATGGAGGCTTCATCCACTATAAATACGTCCAGCTCAAGGGGATTGGCAAAATTTCTTTCAAAGGTCTGGTTTTCATAGTCAAACCCCAAAAGCTTATGCAGGGTAAAGGCCTTTTCCCCGGTTACCTCGGAAAGACGTCTGGCTGCTCTTCCAGTGGGGGCGCTTAACACCACTTTTAGCCTTTGCAGTTTAAAAACTTTACACAATGCCCGTATCAGGGTTGTTTTACCGGTTCCAGGTCCCCCTGTGATGACTACTATTTTTTCAAGCAGTACATTATTGACAACACTTAATTGCTCTGAAGATAATTTTATAGCCAGTTTTGTCAGAATTTCTTCAAGGATTTTGTCTTTGCTGATTTGATTTGATATGACTGGCATGGATAAAATGGCTTTCATCCTTGAGGCAATGCCTGACTCAGCCCTGTAAAGCCTTGAAAGATAGACTTTTGTATCATCTTCATCAGTTTCTGTTGTAACTTCATTGTCATCTATTAATAGCTCTAAAGCCTGATTAAACTTATCCGGGTCCACACCTGATGTTCTTGAACCTGCTTTAAACAATGTTTTTTTTAATCCATAGACATGCCCCTCCTGTTCAAAATACAAGAGGCAATGGAGCAGGCATGCCTTAAGGCGGTTTTCATCGTCTTTTTTTACACCGGCTTTCATGGCAATCTTATCTGCCAGGGCAAACCCGATCCCGGGAAGATCCTTTGCAATGGCATAGGGATTTTGCTGTAAAACATCCAGTGCCCGGGAGCCATAAATTTTAAGAATTGTGGCGGCATGATACACTCCCACATCGTTCTCCTGGAGAAATTGCATGACCTTTCTTACTGCGTGATGTTTGTTCCAGGCCTGTTCAATGAGTTTTTTTTTGCCCTCTCCTATTCCATGGATATTCTTTAGCTTATCCGGCTCATTTTCAATGATATCAAGAGTTTGTTCTTCAAAATTATCAACTATTTTATCGGCCAGGGATTTACCAATGCCTTTAATTATTCCTGAACCAAGATATTTTCTGATGCCTGAAACACTTGCAGGTAACATAACTTTATAAACTTCTGTTTTAAACTGGTCTCCATATTTGGGATGGGATATCCAATTTCCTGAAATCTCAAGGCTTTCACCTTCAAACACCCCGGCAAGATGTCCAACAATGGTGACGGGGTCATTGATTTTTGCAATCCTGAGTTTGGCTACAGTATAATGGTTATCCTGGTTTTGATAGGTGAGCCGTTCTAAAATACCTTTGATAGTGATCATTTAGGGTTCACGCTATTGATAATCCACAGGGCGGCTTCATAGAGATTTTTACCAATAAAGTCAGGTATGATGCCTTTTTGAAAAAGCTGCTGTTGCGCCTTTATTCCATTTCCAGTTTTTACCAACAGCATTTTTGAACACCCGGCATTGCGTGCGCATTCAATATCTTTGGCACTGTCCCCCACCATAAAAGATTGATTAAGATCAATGCTGTATTTTTTTTTTGCCTCAAGAATAAGTCCGGGCTCAGGCTTTCTACAATAACAATTGTCCTCTGGAGTATGGGGGCAAAAAAAGATATCCTTGATTTCTCCGCCTGTTTTGTTAATACCGTCCTTCATTTTTTTAAAAATAGCATCCAATGTTTTTTGACTGGCCATTTTTCTGCCTATTAAAGACTGGTTGGTGATCACAATGATGTCAAAACCATTTTGGCTGAGAAGGGCAATGGCTTCAGGGCTTTTGGGGATGAATTTAAACTCTGATTCATTTTTGATATATTTGGAAGAGTCCACATTTATAACCCCGTCCCGGTCTAAAAAAATAAACTGTCTCATGGCTTTTTCTTTATTCCGCAACTGCAAAGGCAGTGCTAATGCCTTGTGCAATCAGTTTTTCACTATACCTTACAGCATCTTTTAAATTGGTGAATTGACCTATTCTAACGCGGTAAAAAGTCCCGCGGGAATCAGTAAAAACAGCAATATGAGCGTTTTGATAGTGTTTTGATAATTTATACCGGTATTCTTTGGCATTGGCTTTGACCTGGAATGCTCCTATCTGTACAGTAAAATTTCCTTTCCAATAATCAACGGGTATAAAGTCAGTGGGGGTTTTTGTTTTCTTGGAATAGGATACAGCCCTGCCAAGTGCGGTAACCCTGACTTTTCCTGTTCCAGCTCCAATTATCCCGATGCGGCTTGCCCCCGTATGGGACAAGTCAATGATCCTGCCTGTGATAAAAGGGCCGCGATCATTAATTCTCACAACAATTTCCCGCTTGTTTTTAAGGTTATGAACTCTTACCCAGGTATTCATTGGCAATGTTTTGTGGGCAGCGGTCATGGCATACATGCTGTAAATTTCACCATTGGATGTTTTTCTTCCATGAAATTTTTTGCCGTACCAGGAGGCAATTCCTGTTTGTACAAAGCCTTTGGAGCTTGCAATTGGGGTATATTGAATTCCCTTTATTTTATAGGGATTCTGGGTTGCAGGCTTTTTTTTGCCTGATGGTGGTAAAGTGCCGGGTTTATATATTGATGGTTCAGGCTGGGGAATGTGGACTTGATCATAGGGGGTTGAACATCCGAAAAAAGTCAATGAAAACAACATCAGGATCTGGGATATGAACTTCAAAAAATACTCCGTAATCTATAGCATTATAATTCAAGCGCTAGTTTTAAAACATCTTCCATTTTATCAACAAAGTGAAATTCAATGGAATTTTTTATATTCCCAGGCACATCTTCCATATCTTTTTTATTCCATAAGGGAAGAATTATTTTTTTGATTCCCGCCCTATGTGCGGCTATGACTTTTTCCTTGATCCCGCCCACGGGAAGGACCTCTCCTCTGAGGGTGATTTCACCGCTCATGGCAAGTCGTTCTTTAACAAGGCGCCCTGTCATAACTGACATCAAGCAGGTCAGCATGGCAACACCGGCTGAAGGACCATCCTTTGGTATTGACCCTTCTGGCACATGGATATGAATATCATGATTGTTGAAAAAGGTTTCATCCACATTTAATTTTTCTGCATTGGCCCGGATAAAACTTAAGGCAGTGCTGGCGGATTCCTTCATGACATCTCCAAGTTGTCCTGTTAATTCAAGACCTTTGCCGCCTTTCATGGCCACAGCCTCTATAAACAGTATCTCGCCACCAAATGGAGTCCAGGCAAGCCCCACAACAACACCTGGGGTTTTTATTTTCAAGGCCAGTTCCGGCATATTGGGCGCAGGTCCCAGGTATTCATGCAGGCATTTTTTTCCCACAACAAGGTCTTTGGCTTTGCCTTCGGCAATCTTGCTTGCAATACCCCGGCATACGGATCCAATTTTTTGTTCCAGGTTTCGCAGACCAGACTCTCTTGTATATCCGGAAATTATAGTTTTAATCGCACCCCGTGTAAGTTTGATCTGGTTTGATTTAAGACCATTGGCATCCCTTTGCCTGGGAACCAGATACCTTGTAGCAATTTTCAATTTTTCTTCTTCCGTATAACCGTTTAATTCAAGAATTTCCATCCTGTCCAGCAGGGGTGCCGGAATAGTATGCAGCACATTTGCCGTAGTTAAAAAAATAACATCGGAAAGATCAAAGGGTACATCCAGATAATGATCTGAAAAAGAAAAATTCTGTTCCGGGTCCAGGACTTCTAAAAGTGCTGAAGAAGGGTCTCCATGATAGGAGGAGCTTACTTTGTCAATTTCATCCAGCATGAACACCGGGTTTTTTGTGCCAGCTTTTCTCAGGCATTGGATAATTCTTCCAGGAAGTGCTCCTACATAGGTTCTTCTATGGCCCCTTATTTCAGCTTCATCCCGAACACCTCCCAATGCAATCCTGACAAATTTCCTGTCCAAAGCCCTTGCAATAGACCTGCCAAGGGATGTCTTTCCTGTCCCCGGAGGGCCTGTAAAACATAGAATCGGTCCTTTGGAATCGTTTTTTAATTTACGAACGGCCAAATATTCAAGAATTCTTTTTTTGGGCTTTTCAAGACCGGAATGATCATTGTTCAGTATTGTTCTTGCTTCTTTAATATCGAGTTTATCCTTAGACCGCACATCCCATGGCAATGATGTCAGCCAGTCAAGATAGGTTGATGCCACAACATATTCAGCAGAGGATGTATGCATTTTTGACAAGCGTGCAAGCTCCCTTTTGCCCTCTTTTTGTGCTTCCCGGGATAATCCTTTTTCTTCGACCTTAAGCAAATATTCTTTTATTTCAACACTGTCGTCTTCTGTTTCCCCCAGTTCTTCTTTAATGGCTTTCATCTGTTGACGCAGGTAATATTCCCGCTGCCGCTTGTCCATATCTTCTTTTACCTGGGTCTGGATCTTGGAGCCCATTTCAAGAATTTCCAATTGATCATTGATCAGCCGGGTCACTTTTTTTAAGCGTTTATTAACATCCAGAAGTTCAATAATTTTTTGTTTTTCCAAGACAGGTGCATTAATGGTGGAGGCAACCATATCTGCAAGAACATTGGGATCCTGCAATGATTTTATCAAATGGGCCATTTCTGATGGAAGTCCCGGGGACAGTGCTACAACCTTTTCATATTGTTCAACAATATTGGCCATCAGGGCCCTGTTTTCTTTGTTCCTGCCGGTATTTTTGCTGTCCAAGACATCAATTTGGGCCTGCATATATTTTTTGCCATGGATAAATTTTTTTACCCTGAAACGGTCTAAACCCTGTATTAGAAGCTGGGCTTTATCATCTTCCATTTTGGACATTTTTAAAATAATGGCGATTGTACCGATAACGTGGAGATCATTTGAAGTGTGCCTGGAATCAGTCTCAGATCTTTTGGACAAAAGAAGTCCCAGTATCCTGTTCCCTGACATGGCCTCATCAATGAGTTCGACTGCTTCATTTTGCATCAATACCAGGGGCAGCACCATTTTAGGAAAAAGATTCGTGTCAACTATGGGAAGGATAGGAATAATGCCGGGAATTTTATCTGAAGTAATATTGGGTGATGGGGTATTGAGATCATCCATTATTGTAGGGTTCCTTTTGGAATCTATTTCTTAAATGAAATCTATGGAAACATCTTGCTTACTCTTAATATTTTTTTTGAAAAGTTTTTCTAAAGTAAGTTCTAAAAAACCATTGGAAAAGGAGGCGGATATTTTTTCAACATCAATAATACTTGGCAGGTACAAAACACGCTCAAATTGTCCGAATTGTATTTCAGCAAGTCGGTATGTGGCAGTCGGGTCAGGCTGATTACTTTTCCTTGTCCCGGAAATTTTGATGGCTTTGTTGTTCACTTCAATAACAATATCCTGTTTCCTTACACCTGAAATTTCAGCCTGGATAATTATTTGATTTCTTGTTTCAAGTATATCCATCTGAGGTTTCCAGATTCGCTCTGAATAACAGAACATGGGATTGACCGGTTGAAACAAACCCTCAAAAGATTTCTCTTCATTGAGTTGTGTTTCAATATTATTTCCAAACCGTATTTCTATATGCTTCATATTAAACTCCTGATGATGCCTGTAAATCAATCATCCGCTAATCTTTCTAAAATACCATTTGACTCAGATATTGTAAAGCTGTATTACAAAATACTGTTCCATAAAAAATTGTGTGGATTATTATAAAATATATGGAAACGCATCCTTGTTAATGGTCAATGCATTTTCTTTATTATAATTTATTTTAATAGTAAACCAAAGCATTTGGGAGACTCCATGACTGAAGGGTTAAATCAGGTTGCTCTTATTACAGGTGCAGGAAGAGGAATTGGAAAGGCCATTGCCATTGAACTGGCAAAGCACCACATATTTGTCTATATAAATTATCTATCCAATAACAAAGCTGCCCAAGAGACGCTTGAAAATATAATTCGCAACAACGGACAGGCAGCATTATTACCCTTTGATGTTACAAGCACTGAAGAATCCCTAAATGCCGTGAAAACCATTCTTAAAAAAAGCCCGGCGATTGATATCCTGATTAATAATGCAGGTATCAGGAACGATACATTGCTGGCTATGATGAAAAAGGATGCCTGGCAAAATGTAATTGATGCCAACCTGACGGGTTTTTATAATGTAACAAAGCCCGTGGTAAAGAATATGTTGAAAAATCGGTTTGGCAGGATTGTCAATGTGGTATCAGCCGCAGGGCAGATGGGGAATGCGGGGCAGGTGAATTATTCTGCATCAAAAGCCGGTCTTATCGGGGCTACAAAAGCATTGGCAAGAGAGATAGGAAACAGAAATATTACAGTCAATGCAGTGTCTCCCGGCTTTATTGAAACCCAGATGCTTGATGGAATGAATTTAGATGCAATCATTGACGGCATACCGGCCAAAAGGCTTGGCAAACCGGAAGAGGTAGCACATGCTGCAGCCTTTTTATGTTCAAAAAAAGCCGCTTATATTAATGGTCAGGTTATAGGCGTAAATGGCGGAATGATTTAATTTTTGTAATGATTCAGCCCTTACGCTTGAAACCGCCCTGTCTGATGGATATTTTTTTTCGATGCTAAACGCTTAACCTCCTGCAAATATCCATCAGACAGGGCTTTTGGGATAACTTTTTTTAACGGGCTGAACACTTACTAATTTTTTATTCTTTATCCAGTATTTTTCGCAGGGTTTTTGCAAATGTTTTCAGGGAAAATGGTTTTTGAATAAATCCGTGGCATCCCTGGTTTAAGAAACCTTCTATATTTTCATCAACTGCCCGGCCAGTTGATATTAATATTTTTGCATCGCTCCGGATATTTTTTATTTCTGAAAAAGCTTGTTTTCCATCCATTATCGGCATGATAAGGTCAAGGACAACCAAAGAAATCTCGTCTTTGCAGCTCCGGAATATTTCTACTGCCTCTAAACCATTTTTTGCAATTATGGGTTTATAGCCAAGGGTTTCCAAAAATTTTTTACCTATGTTGATAGCACTTTCATTATCATCCACCAGCAGCACTGTTTCAGATCCTTCCTGCATATGTTCAAAGGATTGGGATTCTTTTTTTATTGATTTTGTAAAGGTGTTCCTGGATGCCGGTAGACAGATATGAAAACTTGCTCCCTTGCCTTTTTCACTGTCAACCAGAATAAAACCTGCATGATTTTTTATTATACCATAAACGGTAGACAGCCCAAGTCCTCTTCCCTTGTTATTACCAATCTCTTTTGTTGAAAAGAAGGGGTCAAAAATTTTTTTCTGGGTTCCCAGATCCATACCTGTGCCTGTGTCTTTGATGGTCAACTTAACATAGGGTCCCGGTTTTACCTCAAAAGGATAATCATGGTCCTCGTTAATAATAATATTTTGTGTTGTCACGAAAATATCGCCTGATTCAGTTATGGCATGTGAGGCATTGGCCAGAAGGTTTAAGAAGACCTGTTCAAGCTGGAAGGGATCTGCATCCACTGGGAGCAGATTTTCATCATAGCTTTCATGAATGATAATATCTTTTCTAGTAGGCTTAAAAATATCCAGATTAGATGCAGACAATTGATTTAAATTCAATGTTGAAATTTGATATTTTCCGCCCCTTGCAAATCCAAGCAACCTCTTAGTAAGTTCAGATGCAGTTTCTACAAGCCTGCTAATATGTTTGGCATGGGTCGTTATTTTCTGTTTGGCAGATAAATCAAGCAAAAGTAAGGATAAGTGCCCCTGTATACCCATTAGAATATTGTTGAAATCATGAGATACCCCGCCTGCCAGCAAACCTATGGCTTCCATTTTTTCGGCCTGGTGAGCCTGAACCTGAAGCTGCTTAAGCCCTGATATATCATTAATAACAAAGATAAAGTCTTTTGAAGGGTCCTGAGTGTTAAGTCTTGAAACTTTGATCATGCAGTCAATTAAATTGCCATTTTTTTTTACCAGTGTTGTTTCAACAATTCCTTTGCCTTGTTTATCCAATTTTGAATACAATTCAAGTCCGACCCTGTCATATTCTTTTTGATCAGCATAAAGACATCTTGTACTTACCTCTTTTAGAGAATTTCTTTCATACCCAAGCATTGAACAGAAAACATCATTGGTCCAGCCAAGAACCCTGTCCTTTATGATTCCAATCCCTGACGGAGAAGATTCCAGTACTGCTTTCATTTCCTGGAAGGTCAATTCAGGCTCACTGAAAGGCTCTTTGCAAATTGAATGGTCTTTGGAAGATTTCTTAACGCTGTTCTGCTCAAGTTTCATAAAAAATTACCATTTAACTATTGTATTATTTGACTGCCTATCGACTAGTTGTTAAGTATAGCAGACTTATTTTTAATAATATTAGATAAGAAATTAATGATAAAATCAAATAAAAATATAGTTTTGTTGAAATATTTTCAAGCTAAATATGTTCCTGCCTTGATCAGCGGTCTGGCTTTGACCTTGAGTTTTCCCGATGCAAATTTTTCATACCTGGCTTTTTTCGCCATGGTTCCCTGGTTTGTGTCCATGCAGTCAATGACTTCAAAAGAGTCTTTTTACAGTGGTTTTATAGCAGGAATTTTTCATTTTATTACTCTTATTTACTGGATTGTCCCGACTTTACATGAATATGGGGGACTTCACCCCGTACTTGCTGTTTCAACACTAATACTCCTCTGCCTTTATCTTTCAATGTATCCTGGGATTTTTGCCTATATTTTAAAACGAATGGATGCAAATTTTTTAATTGCACCCATAGCTGCCGCCTGTATTTGGACCGGGCTTGAATATATCAGGACCTATGCATTCACAGGATTTTCCTGGGGAGCTTTGGGCTACAGCCAGTATTCGAATATATTATTAATCCAGATTTCCGATTTTTCAGGGGTTTACGGGGTTTCATTTATTATTGTTCTTATAAATTATCTTTTATCCACTCTGGGATTGTCCTTTAACAAAGGACAGTATAAAAAACATTTTTTCCCTATCATGTATACGGCCATCCTGTGTGCAGCTGTTATTTTTTATGGTAGTCAAAAAATTACTATCCTGAATTCTCAAATTGAAAATGCACCAAAACCTACCCTTAGAGTTGTTCAGGGAAATATCAGGCAGGATATAAAATGGAGTGATGAGTTTAAGGATCAGACCCTGGAAAAATATATCCAGCTTTCCCATGGTGAATTTAATGAAGCAGGATCACAAAAAAAGCCTGACCTTGTTATATGGCCGGAAACAGCTCTGGCGTTTTATTATGGATTTGATAAGAATCGGTCAAACAGGGTGGATAAATGTGTAAGGCAATTAAAAACAAATTTTTTAATTGGAAGTCCTGCATTTACAACAAATGGAAATCAGACAAAATTTTATAATCGTGCTTACATGTTAAATTATGCTTCAATTGTTACAGGCACCTATGACAAGAATCATCTTGTGCCATTTGGAGAATATGTTCCTTTTGGAGATTATCTGACATTTCTAGGGAAACTGACAGCCCAGGCCGGCAATTTCTCCAGTGGCGATAAAACATTTGTCCCCCTTAAATTTGATAGCCATAACCTGAAGGTCACGCATAACCTGAAGGTCACGCATAAAACAGGAGTACTCATTTGTTTTGAAATTTTGTTTCCATCCATTGCTGCAAGGTTTGTAAAAAACGGTGCTGATATCCTGACCACTATTACCAATGATGCCTGGTTTGGAAATACATCGGCAGCTTTGCAGCATTTTTCCATTGCCGTATTCAGAGCGGTTGAGACTCGCAGAACAATAGCAAGAGCTGCAAATACCGGAATTTCAGGTTTTATTGATCCAGTGGGGAAAATTTATGAAACAACGGCTCTGTTCACTGACAGATCTGTTACTCAAAAGGTTCCTGCCCTGACCCGGATAAGCTTTTATACAAAATACGGAGATATTTTTGCCATTGGTTCAATAGTTGCAATCTGCATGGTGTTTATGGTAAAAGGTGCAAGAAAAAAGTTTTGGAAAACAGTTTAGGAGAAATCAAAATGAGTATAGAATTAAAACAAAACATTCAAGCCATATATACCAAAGCCGACCAACTCAAGGAGTATCTTTGACCTGCCTGTAAAGCAAAAGCGCTTTCGTGAACTTGAGTTAATTATTTCAAGGGAAGATTTCTGGACCAATGCTGACAAAGCAACCAGCCTTTTAAAAGAACGAACTTTTCTTTCAAATCTCCTTTTAACCTGGGAAGAAATTTATAAAGACATTGAAGATGCAGAAACCCTTTTGGAGCTTGCCCTTGAAGAGTCTGATAAGGAGAGTGAAAATGAAGTGGCTTCCCTTATATCAGTACTTGAGAAAAAAATAAAAAAATTTTCAATCCAGATCACCCTTGATGATGAAGATGATGCAAGGGATGCGCTTGTTTCCATAAATGCAGGCGCCGGCGGGACAGATTCACAGGACTGGGCGGAAATGCTCTTCCGTATGTACACCCGATGGATTGATAAAAAAGGATATAAATTTCAGATTATTGATTATCAATCAGGGGATGAAGCCGGCATTAAAGGGGCAACTATTCGTGTTTCAGGTGTTAATTGTTACGGATTTATGAAGGTTGAATCAGGAGTCCATCGCCTTGTAAGGATTTCACCCTATAACGCAAGTGGGAAAAGGCATACATCATTTGCATCCGTATTTGTCTATCCTGAAATAAAAGATGAAATTAAAATAGATATTGATGAGTCAGATCTGAGAATAGATGTGTACAGGGCCAGCGGAGCCGGTGGACAGCATGTGAACAAGACCAGCAGTGCTGTCAGGATCACCCATCTTCCAACAGGTGTGGTTGTCCAGTGCCAGCAGGAACCTTCCCAGCATCGAAATAAAGAGATTGCCTTTAAGGTTTTAAAGTCAAGACTTTATCAGCTTGAAAAGAAAAGCCGGGATGAAAAAATGCAGAACCTTCATGACGGTAAAGATGATATTGCCTGGGGAAGCCAGATAAGGTCCTATGTCCTTCATCCATACCGGATGGTAAAAGATCATCGAACAGATTTTGAAATGGGTGATGTTGACAGAGTTCTTAATGGGGATCTTGATCCATTTATAGAAGGAGTTTTACTTTCATAAAAAAATGGATCCGCTTGCAATTATTGAAAATTTTTATACGCCTGGTACAAAACTTTACCAGGTTCTAATTGAGCATAGCCTGATTGTCACTGAAAAGAGTCTTGAAATCGCTGAAAGCCTAATTCATTTGGAGCCGGATCTTGAATTTATTGAAGAGGCCGCCATGCTGCATGATATCGGTATATTTCTGACCCGGGCCCAATCCATCGGCTGTACTGGGAAAAATCCTTATATCTGTCACGGATACCTTGGTAAAAAGCTCTTAGATGAACAAAAACTGCCTGTCAAGTACGGCCTTGTCTGTGAACGTCACACGGGAGCGGGGATAACAAAAGAAAATATTTTTTCTAATAATCTTCCTTTGCCTAAAAGAGATATGGTTCCCAAAAGTCTTGAAGAAAAAATTATCTGTGCTGCAGATAAATATCACTCAAAAAACCCGAAACATGCAGGCAAGAAGATAACCACAACTCAAATTATCGATGAGCTTGGGAAAATAAATAAAGATCATGCAAGAAGATTTTCAGTCTGGATAGAAGAATTTAATCTTTGACCTTTGACTTTGATAATCAGCAAAATTTCATCTTCCTTAAAAAAAATAAAAAAATCACAATAATTGTAATTGACAATATTAAATCAATAAATATAATTAGTTTCATTGAGCTAATTAAAGGATTTAATATGAAAATAGAAAAATTAATTGAAAAATTATCCCAGAGTATGGAAAGGTTTGAAACACAAACCTTTAAAAACAGTTCGTTGTCGGATCTTACTTCTACTCAAATCTTTTACCTGGATGCAATTTTTCAATTAAAAAATCCAAAGTTAAGTGAGTTAGCATTATATTTAAACGTCAGTAAACCAACGGTTACCTTTGCTATCAACAAAATGGAAAAGCAAGGATATGTTATAAAAACCCAATCCAAGGAAGATCGTCGTTTTTTTAGTATTCGTTTGACATCAAAAGGAAATAAATTGGCAAAAGTACATGATAGGATTCATAAAAGCTATGCAGCTGTTTTTAAGAAGGTGTTAGATATAAAGGAACTGACAACATTGGAAACTCTACTGGGAAAAGTACTTAAAAAAGTTCAATAATTTATAAGGAACCGAAATTTAAATGCATTCCTTGAAAACAATAAAATTGATTAGTTTGAGCAGTAATTTTTAAAAAAATAAGGACCTGTTTATGGAAACCAAACCTAACTCCAAAAAAAAAATTGGCAGAAAAATATTAAGGCTTATCTGGAAAACAATTCCTTTTGTCATGGTCTTGCTTGTAATCGGCTTGATTATATTGCCTCTGGGTAAAAAAATCTCAGAAAAAAAATTAGCACTTGCCCAAAAACAATCCAATGAAACGGCTATTGCAAAATCTTTGACCAATGTGATTACCATGGAACTTATACCTGCCATGGTCATGGAAAAGCTAAGTCTGCCCGGTGTGGCAAAACCATGGGTGTCTTTGGAAGTGGTATCTGAAACCCGTGGAAAAGTTATCAACAAAAAAATAACAGCGGGACGGCAGGTAAAAAAAGGAGATGTTCTGGCAATTATTGATAAAAGTGATTATCAAAATTCCTATGATTCTGCCCTTGCATCCTATGATTCAGCAATGGCCACCCAAAAAAGATTAAAAGCGCTGGTTAAAAAGAATTTTGTCACAAAGTCCCAACTGGATGATGCCGTTGCCAGGGTAAAAACCAGCAAAGCAGGACTGGATAATGCCAAACTAAATTTAAACCGCTGTACAATCCTTTCTCCCATGAAAGGGATTGTTGACCGTGTCCATATTGAAAACGGTACTTTTCTAAATCCTGGAGACCCTGTGGCTCAAATTCTTCAGATTGATAAACTGAAAATAGAAGTCGGTATCCCGGAATCTGATGTTGATGCCGTTCGAAAGTTAAAAACCTTTGACATAACCATTGATGCTCTGGATGGAAAAATCTATACGGGTGAATATCATTATCTTTATAAAACCACGGATTCCATGGCCCGTTTGTACAACCTTGAAATCAAGGTGGAAAATACTGACGGTCAGATTCTGCCTGATATGTTTGCCCGGGTAAAAATTATCAAAAACCAGGACCCCAAAGGGATTTCCGTCCCAATGTATTCCCTTGTAAATCATGATAAAGATGTTGGTGTCTATGTTGAAAAGGAAGGAATTGTCAGGTTCAGACCATTAAAGACAGGATTTCAGGACGGCTGGAAAACTCAAATCCCTAAAGGACTTGACCCGGGCGAAAATATTGTTGTTGTGGGTCACCGTATTATTGAAGATGGAGAAAAGGTGAATGTCACCAAAACCATCCGGGATATGGAGGAAATCACCCAATGATTATCTCTGACATGGCCATAAAAAACAGAACCAGCGTTTTGGTACTGGCCCTAATCATCCTGGGAATTGGTATTTATTCCTACAAGGCGCTGCCAAGGGAGAGTGAACCCGATATTACCATTCCTTTTGTATTTGTATCAACTGATTATCGAGGAGTTTCTGCCACTGATATTGAAACCAGTATCACCATAAAAATCGAAAAAAAACTCAAAGGTCTGGATAAGGTTAAAAATATCAGTTCCGTGAGTTCCCAGGGACTGTCCCAGATCAACATCGAGTTTTTACCCGGTACTGATATTGATGAGGTATTAACCAAGGTTAAGGATAAGGTGGATGAGGCAAAGAACGACTTGCCGTCTGATCTTGAAAATGATCCTTCAGTATTTGAGGTCAATATTTCGGAAATGCCCATTGTTGTCTATTCTCTGGCAGGTACATCCGGCCCCAGAGTTCTCAAAGAAATCGCAGATGATTTAAAAGATGATATTGAAGCGGTTCCTGGCGTTCTGGAAGTTGATGTAACAGGAGGCCAGGAAAGGGAAATCAGAATAGAGGTTGATCCTGATAAGCTGGCCTATTACAGGATACCCATTACATCCCTGCAACAGGCAGTTGTAAGCGAAAATCAGAACACATCCGGCGGTGCCATCACCCTTGGGGATGGCAGGTATCAGCTAAAAGTTCCAGGGGAATTTGAAACGCCTGAAGAAATACTCGCCCTTGTTGTTGCCACCCATAGCGGCAATCCTATTTATTTAAAGGATGTTGCAACCGTTGTTGACGGCATAAAGGAAGAATCGTCAAGATCCCGTTTAAATGGGGTGGACGCTGTTAATATATCGGTAAAGAAAAGAGTTGGCGAAAATATCATCTTTATTTCCGACAAAGTTGACTTAATCATCGCCGAGGCAGAAAAGACCTTCCCGAAAAATACAAGTATCACCAAGTTGATGAATAAATCAAAAGATATCCGGATGATGGTTGCCGACCTTGAAAATAATATTATTTCAGGGCTTATCCTTGTGGTGGCTGTATTGTTTGTTGCATTGGGATTTAGAAATGCCCTATTGGTAGGGGCTGCCATACCTTTTTCAATGTTTTTGTCTTTTACCATACTTCAGGCCATGGGGTATACACTGAATATGATTGTCCTGTTCTCTTTAACCCTGGCACTGGGGATGCTGGTGGACAATGCTATTGTAATTATTGAAAACACCTATCGCTATATGCAGCAGGGAGTTCCAAGGGTGGAAGCTGCCATGAAAGCCACAAGTGAAGTGGCCTGGCCTGTGATCGGTTCAACTCTTACAACGCTTGCCGCCTTTTTCCCAATGATTTTCTGGCCGGGTATTATGGGCGAGTTCATGAAATATCTTCCCATCACCCTCATTGTCACTCTTTGTTCATCTCTGTTTGTTGCAATGATTATAAACCCTGCCCTGTGTGCTTTTTTTATGAAGGTAAAAACAAAAATCAATGGAGATACACTTACTGCGAAAGAAATAGAAGACCAGGGAGAAAAGCCCATTGAAATAAAGGGCATCGTTTTAAAACTTTATATAAAATTGTTAAACAGTGCCCTTAATCATAAAATTACAGTGTTGGTGGGTTCTTTTGTGGTATTGATCCTTCTTATCCAGATCTGGTTTTTAAAAATAGGGATTGAAAAACCACTTGAATTTTTCCCCTCCATTGACCCGATATCCGTCTATGTTAATATTGATCCTCCGGAAGGAGCTGATCTTAACTATATTGACAGAATCGTAAAAAAAGTTGAGATTGCCATAACAGGGAATCAAACGCTTGATTATAAAACTGCGTTGAAACCCCAGGAGCATGAAAATTCCGACGGTAGTAAATTTCTGGCCCCCAGCAATATTAATAATATTGAACATATTTACACCCGGGTGGTTCAAAATTCCAGCGGATCTGTTTTTGACTCTAATCTGCCCAATCATATCGGTATCCAGTTTATTGCTTTTGAAAACAGAAAATCTCCCACCAAAGATGATCTGGAAGAATTAAGGAATCGGGTTAAAAATATTGCCGGTGTGAAAATTACGGTGGATCAGCAGCAGGAAGGTCCTCCCACAGGCCCTCCTGTTAATATTGAGATTTCAGGGACTAATTTTGAAGTGTCAGGTAAGATCGCAGAAAAATTGGGGAAAATAGTTGAAAATATCCCCCATGTAAAAGATGTAAGAAATGATTACCAGGGGGGACTGCCCAGTGTACAGGTTAAAATTGACCGCCAGAAGACCGCTCTTTTCGGCCTGACCACAAGCGCCATTGGAAATGCATTAAAAACAGCCTATAACGGGCTTGATGTTTCTACCTATTATGAAGGCGACGATGACTATGACATCGTGGTAAAGCTGGCTGAATCCGACAGGCAGGTGGCAGATGTCCTTCATAAACTCTTAATCCCAACCCCCAAGGGAGAAATGGTTCCTTTGACCACTCTGGCCAGTATCGAATATGCTGGAACCATAGGAAATATTGTTCGAAAAAACCACGAACGTGTTGTCACTGTAAAAGCAAATG
>Ga0209042_1000276_pt1 | contig 61043 bp, 50 predicted proteins | sample SaaInlV_200m_DNA_6_FD_184649 | JGI IMG/M metagenome (GOLD analysis project Ga0209042, IMG submission 184649) | Marine microbial communities from expanding oxygen minimum zones in the Saanich Inlet - SI037_S2LV_200m_DNA (SPAdes) (version 2) | ecosystem: Environmental > Aquatic > Marine >... | reverse complement strand
GACCGCAATAAGCAACATTGCATAATAAAATGGTATTTTGGAGTATTCAAGTGGAATCTTTAAAAATGGAAGGTACATTCCTCCAGTTCCACCACCATAATCCCAATGATCAAGAGAAATTTTGAAAAGCAAAACCATAGCGATTGATGAAATAATGAACGATGCCCCACTTGTTCGCAGGCTGATTAGCCCAAAAAAGAATCCAAATGCAACGGAAAGCAATCCGGCAAGGGGAGCAGTAATAAATGGAGAGATTCCAAATTTTAGGTATGCAATTCCCGATAAGTACCCACCTATCGCTAAAAACACTGTATGGCCTAAAGAGGTATAACCCGTATAACCACCGATCATGTTCCAGCTAGAAGCTAATGCAATAAACATAAAGGTATACAGTAGCATGTGTAAATAATAATTTACATTATCAGCAAAAAATACCGAGCCTGGAATTAGGATTAAGATTCCCAAAATTGAGCCTATAAAAATTTTCTTTTTCGTAGTTATTTTTCCCAAAACTTCTGTTTTGGATTTTGTTGAAACTTCAGAGTTTTTCTCAGTCATCTACTTGACCTCCATCTTTTTACCAAATAAACCTTGAGGTCTAAATAGTAGGATTATGAATAAAGCTAAGAAAAAGGTCGCCACTGACCATGTTGGGCCAAAAAAATGACTCACAAAGGTGGCTGTTACTGACAGCAAAATGGCACCAACAAAGGAACCGGCCAAACTTCCCATACCTCCCAAAACAATTAAGGAGAGGAGAATACCGATCCATTCCCAATGTTTACTCGGATAAAATGGGAACATATATGTCGTCAATGAGCCAGCCGCTCCACCCATCGCAATACCAATACCAAAGGCCACAACGGATGCTTTCTCAATATTGACCCCGACAACTTGGGCTGCGGTTGAATTTTGCATCGTAGCTCTAATTGCATTGCCTAATTTTGAGTATCGCAAAAATGCCCAAAGACTGATGATCAAAGCAATACTTAATAAGGTGGCATACAATTGCCCCTTTGGCAGGAAAACATCTCCGATCCAAAATGAACTTGTTGAATAGGGTACCGAAACTGTTCGGAGAGTGTTTGTGAAGAAATAACCCAAGGTTCCTTCAATTATTAAGGCGATCGAAAAAGTTAAAAGTACAGTGAGTTCACCAAATCGCGCATCTTTTTCAAGACTGCCGAAAAACACTTTGTAAACGATTACCCCCACCAAATACATCACCGGAATTGTGATGATTACGGACAATATTGGGTCAAGTCCATAATTGGTGAAAGCAAAGTATGTAATAAAAGAGGCTATCATCATCAGGGCTGCATGGGCCAGGTTTACAATTTTCATCACACCAAAAATGATCGTTAAGCCTGAAGCCATGAGTGCATACACACCACCGATAGTAACTCCGATTACCAACAACTGGAATATTATTGTTGAATCTGTCATTTTGCCACCCGCTGAATTTTCCCAAGATATAATTCTTGAATTCGAGGATCATTTAATATCGTATCAGACGGTCCTTCAAACCTTGCTATTCCTAAATCAAGAACACAACCCCATTCAGCAAAATCAAGACCTTTATGAGCATTTTGCTCAACCATGACGATGGTCATTCCTGATTCTCTTAATTTTTCGATACTATCGAAAATTACTTGAATAATATTTGGGGCCAGTCCTAAAGAAGGTTCATCCAACATGATTACTTCTGGCTTTAGAATTAAACTTCTGCCAATAGCTAACATTTGTTGTTGCCCACCAGATAGAGTTTTTGCAAGATCCGAACTTTTTTCTCCAAGGATTGGAAACATTTCAATTACTTCTTCAATTCTGGTTTCTACGAGATCACGGTCCTGAATAATATAACCGCCCATCCTAAGGTTTTCCTTGACAGTCATATCAGGGAATAAACTAAAATCTTGGGGGACAAAACAAATCCCACGATGCAATATTTCATCAGTCCTCAAATTGCTGATATCTTCCCCATTAAAAATTACTTTACCCGTTCTAGGATGTAATAATCCACATATAATCTTTAATAATGTCGATTTGCCCGCACCATTTGGACCAATTATGCAATAAGATTTTCCCTTTTCTAAATTTAGAGATAGCCCTTTTAAAATGTCAGGACCTACTCCATACCCAGCGGTAACTTCTTCAATTTGTAAAATGGGCATTAGGATCCTCCCAAATATGCTTCGAGAACTTTGGGATCGCTTTGTACCTTTTCAGGCGACCCCTCCGCTAAAACTGTGCCATAGGCCATGACGACAACTGGATCACAGTAATTCATAACTACGTCCATATTATGTTCAACAATAAGGAAGGTCACACCTTGCTTATTGATTTCAATTATCTTTTCCATAATGGTCTCCAGCAATGCCGGGTTTATTCCGCCAGCTGGTTCATCTAACAAAATCATCCGTGGATCAGTCATTAGGGTCGCTGCAAACTCCATCAACTTCTTTTGACCATAGGAGAGACTTTTAGCTTTTTCATTAGCTAAATGCGTGATCCCGACAAAATCTAACAAATCCATCGCACGATCTAATTCTTTCTTTAAAATTCCGCTTTTTAGGAGGTCCATAAAACCTTGAGTAGGGGAATGGACAACCAAATTCTCAATAACGGTCATTTCCTTCAAATCACGACTTATTTGGAAGGTTCTACTCAACCCCTTCCTGGTGATCTTATGTGGCGCAAGCTTATCAATCCGCTTATTTTCGAAGACCATGTGTCCAGAATCAGCAGTGAGAAGCCCACTAATTAAATTAAATGCTGTTGTTTTTCCCGCCCCATTGGGTCCAATTAAAGCGGTAATACTGCCTTCCTCCACACCAAAACTACAGTCATGTACAGCTTTTATTCCACCAAAACTCTTGTTTATGCCTTTAAGTTCTAATAATGCCATAAAATTAACCACTTCTTTTTTATAGTATTCATCCGTCACTCATTAAATATGGCCGGGGAGAAACCCCCGGCCATATTTAGTTTTAAAATCCCTACTCGATCAATAAGTTTCTATTGAGCGGGCCAATCTGGTTTAGGCCAAATGACATCTACGGTTCCGGGGAACTCGCCAACTGGATATACAAATTCCAGGGAGCCATCTTGCCATTGGGTCATTACAAAGTTTGCATCAATTGCCAAACCTCTTTCGTCCCAATATCGGTCACCAATGATTGTCTTGACAGGATCATCAGCTGTACGGGAAGCTAACCAATCTCGAATAGCTGTGTTGTCTGTCGTTCCGGTAGCGCGAACTGCTTGTTCGATACCTTGGCAAAGAGCGAACGGAATTGCTTCGTCTTCGTCTGCAGGTCGGCCAAAGGCGGCTTCAAAGTCAGCTTGGAAATCTTGGTTGGTATATACTTCACCAGCCAACACGCCTTCCCACTGAACAGCAGGGTGCCACGCAGCGTGGATCATGACGCCATTAGCAGCTTCGCCAACGCCTTCATAATATTCACTCTGTGTACCTTGGCTCATATAAATGCCCTTCGGGTTGTAATCAACGGTCTGCAAAGCACGAGTAAGCAAAATAGCTTCGTCTGCAGATGCAGTTAGACCAATTACAAATTCAGCGCCACTGGCTTTCATAGAGTTTGCCAATGTTACCCAATCTGAAAATCCTTCTTCTGGCCACATTTCTTCAAACACTACTTCTATCCCTGCTTCTTCTAATAAGCTAGGAACTGGAATCTGTGCATCACCGGTGTCTACTTCCCCACCCAATAGACCTACAGCGATTGAACCAGCGAAAAAGTCATCAGCAAAAACAACTGCTGCACTGGCAGGTTTATCGCCAGTTGCAACCAAATCGTTGATCAAGTTGACAGGTGATTCGCCGACATATTCTGCTGCTAACTGTTGGAAATAGAATAAGTAGTCAAATCCACGCTCATAAATCTTCAATGAAGCGCCAGAAGGAATAGGGTTAACCATCATCGCTTGCTCTGTGATAGAAGTTTGCGGGAATGTCAGCTTACTTGAAAATGTTCCAAACAACAGATCAACTTTATCGACAGAGATGAATCGTTCTGTTTGTGCGAGAATTGTATCTACGTCCGATTGGTTATCACTTACCAGCAATTCCACAGGTCGATCCAATAACCCACCCGCGTCGTTGATCAAATCCACACAAAGTTGGTATCCATCTGTATGTTTTTGGCCAGGAATAGCAAAACCACCAGTCAATGGCATTGAAGCACCAATCAAGATTGGTTCAACTTCTTCCATTGGCTCCTCTACCGGTTCGTTTGCAACGTCATCATTCATAGCATTATTTTCAGCATGATTATCATTCATCGCATCATTGTCTGAATTATTCGCTACATTGTTTCCACCACAGGCTGCTAAGCCAACAGCAAAAATCAATAATATAAGCAACAAGCTTTTTGTAAATCTCATGTGAATCTTCCTCCAAATAATTTTGTGAACTTTCCGAACAAAAACTATTACAAATTATTTTTCATCGGCCTCCTTATTAATGTGATTTGTCTCTTTTCTTATCAAATAAGCCTCTATAAACCAGAAATATTGTGTAATTTATTTACTCAAAAATTATTCTGAGCTCGAACTATATATCCTAAGTGGGTTTTCAATAAAATTTGCCAAAGTGTCCAAAAATTTTGCGCCTCTAGCACCATCAATAATTCGGTGATCACAAGACAGGGATAACCCCATCATTGGAACGATTGCAATCTGACCGTTCACCGGAATTGCTTTTTCAATTATTTTTCCAACTGCTAATATTGCTGCTTGTGGGGGATTCACAATAGCAATAAAACGATCTACACCATACATCCCCAAATTGCTGATAGTGAAAGTACCGTCTTGAAGATCCTGCATCTTTAGTTTATTGTTCATTGTCCGAGAAACGATACCTTCCCTTTTTTCCGCAATCTCATGAATCGATAATTTGTCTGTATTTGGGATTACCGGAACCACTAATCCATCATCAGTTGCCACTGCCAATCCGACGTTTATCTTTTCATTACTTTGGATCGAATTGTTGATCCAAGCGGAGTTAACTCTCGGATGCGCTTTCAAAGCCATTGCTACAGCTTTTGTCAGTAGATCAGTAAAAGTGATTTTTTGGTCGGTGTCTACTTTCGCTGCCCTTCGCCAAGAAACCAATTGAGATGCATTAACTTCTCTTTCTAAATAAAAGTGAGGGATTGTCTGCCAAGCTTCCGTCAGTCGGTTTGCCATAGTTGCCCAGGCTTTGCTCATTTCATAAGGTTTCCCTACTCTTGATTGAGCATGACTTTCAGATGCACTAAGCACGTCTTTAGCCAAAACAGCTCCCTGCGGTCCGCTTCCCGAAATTTTTTGAATCTCTAATCCAATCTCTTTTGCAAGACGCTTAGCTTTCGGAGATCCAATAGCAATATCATTGGTATCTGCCTTAGTATTTGAATTATTCAAATAGGACAAGACATCTGCCTTTTGTATTCGCGCACCATCGGTCTTGATCAGATTAAGATCAATTCCATTTTCCTGTGCGATATTTCGTGCCACTGGGGAAATATTGATATTATCTTTTGTAAATTCCTTAGATATATCGTCCGATCCGGAATTTTGGGTAGGCTTGGTCACCAGCTCAGTTTCAGGAGCCTGTTCACCTGGGGCAAGAATCCATGCGATTACAGTCCCCACCTGAACTTCTTGATTGACCTCAGCTTGGATACTTCCCAATATGCCATTTGCTGCTGCTTCAATTTCTACTACAGCCTTATCAGTTTCGATCTCCATGATCGATTCGCCTTTAGAGACAGATTCACCTTCTTTCTTTAGCCAAGCAATTAACTTTCCGGTCTCTTGTGCCATCCCTAAGGCAGGCATGATTACTTTAGTTGCCAAATCAATAATCCTCTAATTAATCCGCTGGTTTCCAGCTTTTGATCTCTTCAGCTGAGTACTCATTATTTTTATGTGATTCAGTTTCACGAGTTAATGACATCGGTCCAGTTGCTGTTTGGTAATGATGTCCACCAGCAACCATCAAATTTTCTGCAGGGAAGCGAGAAATAACTTCGCAACCATCGGCCGTCACAACTAATTCCTCTTCAATTCTTGCAGCAGACCATCCGTCGGTGGAAGGCCAAAATGTTTCAAGAGCAAAAACCATGCCTTCTTCGATCACCTCAGGATGATCAAGAGAAACTAAACGGCTAAAAACCGGTTTTTCCCAGATTGCCAGACCAATGCCATGCCCATATTGCAGAGCAAAGGCATCTTCTTCATTTGCAAATCCAAATTCCTGCGCTTTTGGCCATAATTTAACAATATCTGCAGTGGTCACCCCTGGTTTGATCGAATCAATTGCCACATCAAGATAATATCGACAACGTTTATAAGCATCTATCATCGCTCGAGATGCGCTGCCGATCGCAAATGTTCGATAGTAACAAGTTCGATACCCCATATAACTATGTAAAATATCAAAGTATGCAGGGTCACCGGGTCGTAATCTTCGGTCACTATGCAGATGAGGATGAGGATTACAACGCTCCCCTGAAATGGCGTTAACACCTTCTACATATTCCGAACCCATGCTGTATAACAAATTGCTCACCAAGCCGACACATTCGTCCTCTCGCATTCCAGGCACCATAGATCGATACAATTTATCATATGCTGCGTCAACCATTGAAGCTGCTTGATTGAGCAAGAGAATCTCATCCTCGGTTTTTATCATTCGGGCTTGCTGCATTAATTGTTGTCCGTCGACAATATTAATTCCCTCATTTTGAAGCGCAAATAAAACTGGAGGTTCGACCATATCGACACCAACCGGTTCATTTAATAAACCACGCTCTTCTAACTCAATTCTTATTTTTCGAGCCACATCCTCTGCCCTGCCCGAAGCAGGGTTCATTGCTCCACGAAGTGTAGATATTCCAGCTCGAGAACGCCCCTCACCTAACCATGGTGCATAAAGAGTATGGTGCTTTGCAGCTGAACCAAAATCCCAATTGATCGGATCATCATCTTGGGGCAATAATGCAAAACGCGCAATTTTGTCGTATCCCCAAGTTCCAATGGTTGTGGCAGTAATATAACGAATATTATTCATATCAAAACATAACAATGCACCCAGTTCTGACTCTTTTAAAATTTTCTTAATTCGCGCTAATCTTTCCTCTCGAAGGCGATCAAATCTGATCCGCTCCTCCCAATCAACCCCCATTGAACCAAAACTTTTAATCGACATTTTTATCTCCTGGTGCTTAAACTTTTCCACATAAGGTTTTAACCATTTCAACAACAGAATCGATTGTTGGAACAGTCAGATCTTCAAGAACAGGTGAAAATGGAACCGGCACATTCATTGCACCCATTCTTTTCACCGGAGCATCCAGATAATAGAATGCCCCATCGGCAATCGTTGAAGCGATCTCAGCTGTCACACCATATTGATCATGCCCTTCATCGATCACAATCGCTCGGCTAGTTTTCTTTGCAGAATCGATCATGGTTTCTTTATCTAAAGGCCAAGTAGTTCTTGGATCAATTACTTCAACACTAAGCTCGATTTCTTCCAGGCTTTTTGCCGCATCCAAAGCAACATGAACCATACTGCTGGTTGCTACGATTGTGAGGTCTGAGCCTTCCCTTTTTATATCCGCAACTCCAAAGGGAATCGTATAATCTTCCTCGGGGACATGGCCTTTAATTGTGCTATACATTAATTTATCTTCAAAAATAGCCACCGGATTATCATCGCGAATGGCCGTTTTCATCAAACCTTTTGCATCATAGGGCGTAGAAGGTACAACAACTTTTAACCCAGGTATATGACTAAACCAGGCGTGCAAAGATTGTGAATGTTGGGCGGCTGAACGGCGAGTTGCACCCATTGTCGTACGTAAAACCATAGGCACTTTCCATTTTCCCCCGGACATATAATGAATTTTTGCTGCCTGGTTGACCATTTGATCCATAGTGAGCGTGATAAAATCACCGAACATGATATCTATGATTGGCCGCATTCCTGTCATCGCCGCCCCAACGCCTAGACCTGTAATTCCAGGTTCTGAGATAGGAGAGTCGATCACTCTTTCAGTACCAAATTCTTCAACCAAACCTGTTAAAACTTTGAATGGAGTACCCGCTTCGGCTACATCCTCACCAATAACAAAAACTGTGGGATCACGCCGCATTTCTTCAGAAATAGCCTCGTTGATTGCCTGCCCAAAGGTGAGTTCTCGAATATCTTCTTTAACTGTAGACATGTTGGTCGACCTCGTCTAAATCAGGGTAAGGAGAATCGATGGCAAATTCAGCACCTGCTTCAATTTCCTTGATTACTTCTTTGTTGATCTCGGCAAATATTTTTTTATCTACAACGCCAAGTTCTAATAACCAATTTTCCATCAGAGTTAGAGGGTCTCGATTGTTCTTCCAATCCTCTTCCTCTTTTTTGGGTCTGTAATAGGCACGGTTAATATCACCGACATGGTGTCCATAATATCGATATGTGTCTGCTTGCAGGAATGAGGGGCCATCACCATTGCGTGCACGTTTAACCAGTTTTTTAGTAACCTCGTAGACTTCTTGTACGTTCTGACCATCCACTATTTCAGTATGGATGTCAAAAGCCTTGGCTCGGTCTACCAATTCACCAGCGGTGCTCTCGGAATAATGTGTATATTCATTATACATATTATTCTCACATACATAAATGACAGGCAATTTCCATAGTTGAGCCATGTTCATCGTTTCGTAGAATAAACCTTGAGCCAACGCTCCTTCACCAAAGAAACAAACCGCCACCCGCCCATTCCCTAATTGTTTAGCAGAGAATGCCGCACCTGTAGCAATACCTGCGCTTCCACCAACAATGGCATTAGCACCCAAATTTCCTGTATCCGGATCAGCAATATGCATCGATCCCCCTTTACCTCTACAATATCCATCCACCTTGCCGAGTAATTCCGCAAACATGCGATCTACTGTGGCACCCTTAGCCAAACAATGACCATGACCACGGTGCGTACTAGTAATATAATCGTCAATATTTAAGGTCTGGCAAACACCAACAGCAATTGCCTCTTGGCCATTATAAAGGTGGGATAGACCCGGCATTTTTGCAGACAGATAGAGTTCATTCACTTTCTCTTCAAACTCTCGGATTTTGACCATTTGTTCGTATGCTTCTAGCCAGAACTCTATATCAATGCGCTCTTGTTTACCATTTGATTTCTTTTTATTAGTCATTGATTACGAAACTCCAGACATCTTTGCCAAAACTTCAAATATAATCGCAAAATCTTTTTCTTCCATTCCCATACCCCTTGCTGCAGTTAGAAATTCATTTGTAATTGCAGTTGTAGGCATGGGGATATCTAAATGTCGGCCCAGTTCTAAGGCCAAATTCATATCTTTTTGCATCATGTTGACATTGAACCAAGCTTCTTCTGGCATATCCAAAACAAATGGGCCACGATATTTAATCATCGGAGAGGCGATTACGCTATTGAATAAAACATCAGCTGCCACCTCTCTTTTTATACCCATTTTTTCTGCTAAAAGGACACCTTCACTAAAGGCTAACATTTGGACAGCCAAGCTTAGATTGGATGCGATCTTCATCGCAACCGCCAATCCATTGCCACCAACATGGTGAGCAGCCTTGGGAGCGATGATCATTAAATAAGGTTTTACTTTTTCAAAAGTTTCCGCATCCCCCCCTACCATTACTGACAGCTTTCCAGCTTCAAGTGTTTCCACACTTCCTGAAACAGGCGAATCTAGCATCACAGCACCTAATGCAGACACCTTTTTGGCAACTTCTTGACTCTTTTCTGGGCTGACGGTACTCATATCGACATATATCTTGCCCGGCACTAACCCTGCTAAAACACCATTCTCCCCTTGAGTGATAGCATCCAAAGCTACCGTATTTGTCACCATGCTGAAAGTAATTTCTGAAGCTTCAACAACTTCTCTAGGAGAATCTGCCCAAATAGCCCCGTCTTTTACCAATTGATCCCCTTTTGATTTGCTGCGATTAAAGATAGTGACTTGATTGCCAGAATCTAATAATCGTTTTGCCATCCGGCTCCCCATCACGCCTAATCCTATAAAACCAAGTTCTGCCATTTTTTTCTCTCTCCCTGGAATAGATCAGAAACAAACACAAAAACAGTGTTTTTTGTGTTTGTTATTTAATATCTTCTCTGATTTGTTGAATATGATTACACATTAATTTTCTTGCAGTTTCTGCGTCCTTATTCTCCACTGCTTCTAAAATTTTCCAATGATGGGTTTGTCCACGATAAAGACCACCTTCTTTACGAGCCGCCCGTCTTCTTTGACCCCTCAATTGGACGACAAATAAATCGATAAGTACCAAAAACAAGGGGTTTCCCGACCCTTCTGCTAAGCTTAAATGAAAATCGAGGTCTGCTTCAACATAATCTTCCCATAATGCAGGATCATCCTTAGAAATTTCCATTGTGTGTACTGCATCTCGCAGAACCGCAATATTCTCCTCACTAGAATTTTCTGCGGCCAATGCAGCAATCTCTGGTTCGATTATTTCCCGAATTTCTATGAGATGACCAGAACCCTCTTGTCTTGCAAGATCAACAATTTTGTCAAAAGTGTATCGTAATGTTCTTGAGGTTGGCTCAGTTACAAATGTCCCCCGACCATGGTTGACTTCCACCAAGTTTTTCAATGTAAGTACACGAATTGCTTCCCGAATAGAAGTTCTACTGACACCAAATTGTTGCCCAAGCTCGCGTTCAGACGGCAACTGATCTCCCGGATTTAGATCCCCATCTAAAATTCGTTTCTCTATTTGAGCTACGATCTTTTCGTAAAGTCTACCAACGTGAACTTCCTTATACATCCCATCTCCTAAACTTTATAAAAGCTGGTGGTAAAATGGTACGGTGGTACAGTGGTATGATGTTTTTTCAAATATATCAGTTTCGCCCCTATATGTCAAACAATCCATTTTTATTCAAGTTTAGGAGAAAATATTGACTGACCAAGACCAAAGCCCAGTTGTAACCAATCATGCAAATGGAGAGATGATTGATCATGCAGCCTCCAAAGTTTTTGTTCGTCATTTTGAACAGATTATTTCCGATGAACCCCCCTCTCGAGGGGGAAACAATAACGGCCCATCCCCCCTAGAATATATTCTCGCCGCCCTTTGCGCTTGAATTAATGTCTCAACGGCCAGGATGGCCGCAAAAATTCGTTTCGAATATTCCGATCTAAAAACATTTGCTGAAGGAGATTTAGATACTCGTGGAAGGAAGAGTCTAGCAGATGTGCCTGTTCATTATCAAACTGTAAGATTAAAAATATTGATTAAATCAAAAGAGTCAGATAAAAAACTTGAACGTTTGGCAGATCTAGTATCTCGCTATTGCCCTGTAGATAGTTTAATCCGAGCAGCGGTTCAGAACTATGAAATAACCTGGGAAAGAATTCCATAATATTGGGAAATTAAGAATTCCAAAAAGTTGAACCATCTTTCTCTTTTCCATAGCCTAACCAATCGTCCACCTTTTTGAAAAGAGGAGACATCGAGGGGGCATTAGAAATAAAGGTGCGGGAAAATTCATGGACTAATCCAGGTTTTTTTGTAAAGGGGCATGAGCGAATACATGATGTGCAATTAGTGCCATTTCCCATTGCCCAATATCGTCGACACAATTCATTATTTAGATGCCAGGTATAATGTCCCGAACCACATGAAATGCTATCTCTGGACCAACTACGATCACCCGAGGGTATTGCGCCCACCGGACAATCATCAGCGCATTTCATACATATTTCGCAAAATTCTTTAACCCCAAAACTTATTGGATAATCTCTTACAAGCGGTAAATCGGTGATCACTTTACATATTCTTAAACTCGGACCAAATTCTGGTGAAATTATTTTCCCATTGCGCCCTTGTTCTCCAAAACCCGCATCAATCCCCATTGGTATATTTAATGCCAAATCATTTATAGATGGAATTGCTTGATGCCCTATGCCTCTTAGAAATTCGGCCATACCTGAAACCATAAGAGCCATCTTGCTATAAGAAATCCGGGTCTCGGCACAGCCCAACGGAGAAGGGGTATACCCCATCATTTCGGGATCCATTCCGATACCCATCACGATCACCCATTTCATTTTTTCCGGAATGATCAAACTATCTTCAGTTTCTTTGGGTTCATCTAACTCTTCAAATACCACATCTTTGTGACTGCCATCTGCCCAATAAGATTTTGAATAAAACCAATCTCTATTTAAGGGAACAATTCCAACAAGTTGCGCACCAAAATATTTAGCTGCTTTTTTTACTATCTTCGTGGCTTCTTCAGGAGACCCCTCCCATTTACCAGTCCCTGGTGGCAATTTAGCACCTAAAGAATTCCAGCTCGTAACCCCACGGTTTGCATGGTTGATCGCATTCCCCATTTGGAAAGCTGAAACTCCACTTGAAAGAAATAGGCTGTAATCCTCAACCCCATAACCTGTTTTTCCCATTTTAATTTTTTTTGAGCGCGTTTCTGCAGATTTTTTGAAATACGGCTTAAACCCTTCATCCCAATTTGGTCTGCCAACAGTTAAGTTATTTCGTTGATCAAAGCGCTGATAGTTCTCATTGATTTTATAAGGCGGATTATCAGCCGACAGTTTTTTTACATATAGTTTCCGAAGTGAGAATTTATTTGCCAAAATAGTTTCCTTACAAAATTAATTTATTTTATACACATATATATATCATTAAATATATTCAGACATATAATGGAATATTAAATAATTGGTGTAATAAAGTAAGTTTACCTTATAGAAATCCTCATAGTTTCAGACATGGGCATGCTGTTTATGCTATTCAAAATTCAAGAGATTTAAGTGATTTGAAAGCAATTAGTATGAACTTAATGCATAATAGTTTACAAATTACGGATGGAATATATGGGATATTTTCAAGCCACGATATAAAAAGCAGAATATTAAAAATGGGAAGCAATGAAAATCAATGGAATTCGGAAGTAAATGTAATCCGTATTCTAGAAAACACCCTCCAAGAATTAAAATCTAAATGATTATTGGAATAATTTATTTTTTGACAAATATAGGAGGATGATAATTATTAATTCACTCCTGATTAATAATTATGGCCATAGCGAATCAGGCAAAACGATATTGTTTTCACCTGAAATTAATTTAAAATCGTCGAAAATATTGATGTAATCTTCTCTTGTATTCATTAATCCCCATGATGATCGAAATACTTCCTCATCGCTGTCAGAAATGAAAGGACTAAGTATGTCTAATCTTTGTTCAAATGAAGTATTTAACTGGAGATTTGATAAAGTCATCAAACTAATGTAAATAATACAAAATATATATATTGTTCGGATCAAAACAGGAAATATATTTTTTTTAGCAAATCTTAAAATTGTTTCAACTGTTGCAGTTTCAATGTTTTCATGTTCCTTATCTTGAGAACTACTTTTATTTCTTCTAAAAATCGTTCTTGGAAAAACTTGACTTATAGAAATGGCCATTAGTACAAGTACTAAAATGGCCGAATCAACTGGACGTTGCCCATATGCAGCATTTCTATATATACTGTCAATCAAATAATTAAAAACACTTCCTCCGATCGCTAGAATAAAGTTCCAGATAAATTTAGTAATCGGTTGAATTAGAATAATGACAATAAACGCAATAATGATCTCTTTTTTTATATCATTTATTGTTAATTTCCCTTGTTCCATAATATTCTCCCCAGAAATATTTACATTCTGAAATGGTGAAACTGCGCAGTCCAATTGGACAAAAAGGTGGGCCCGGAAGGATTCGAACCTTCAACCAAACGTTGCAGAACATACATGTCCACAGAGTAGTACAGAGTCTATAGTGTCCATTGTTTCCAATGTTGAAGTATGTTTTTGTCCATCCTGTCCACAATGTCCATAGTGTCCATAGTTTCCAGGCTATCTGCACCAAAACTGCACCAAATTGCATAATTTCAGGAAAGGTGACCTTGTCGTATTAATTATTTAATTTTAGTTTAAACCTGAATAGCCTGAGATTTTACACATGGAATAATCAATATTAATTTAATGTGTTGCAAATAAATATACACCCCCATAACCATGATTATGAATATTTATTTACTATTTTTTAGTTTGCAATTAAAACTAAGCTGGCCAAATCTTTCGCCCACCCTCTTTAGGAGTGATCTCATCAATAGCTTCCATCTCGGCTTCTGTGAAAGATGAAAATTGAGATACTTTTACAGATTCATCAAACTGCACTTTTGTTTTTGCACCTGGGATTACAGTGGTCACTGCAGGATGATCGAGTACAAATTGAATCGCCAATTGTGTCAAACTACGATCTTCATTACAGAGTGATTTCAATTTTTCCACTTTAGATAAATCTTCGAGGAAAACCTTGTTTTCTTCTGGATTATCCATCCATCGATTTCTAAAGTCTTCAGGTTCAAACTTATGGTCTGGTTTAAACTTGCCGGTTAAAATCCCCATTGCGAGTGGCCCCCGAATAATAACGCCTATATTGTTCTTTAAACAGTACGGAAAAATCTCTTCTTCAGGTGTTCGATTCAAAATACTATAATCGATTTGTAACGAAGCACATCCCCCATCGGCATTGAAGGCTTTCAAGTATTCAAAGTTGCTTGTACTCACTCCATAAGCTTTAAGTTTCCCCTCTTGTTGCAATTTTTGAAATCCTTCTAAAAACACATCCATTGTTGCATCTTGATAATCAATATGGCATTGAAGCAAGTCAATATAATCAGTTTGCAGGCGTTTCAAATTGGTTTCTACACCAGCAATCAACTTTTCTACTGTGTCATATCCAGACTGCCCTTTTTCTTCATTAAAATTTTGCCATCCAATTTTGGTAGCGAGGATAAATTTCTCTCTTCTACCTTTCATCGATTGTCCGAGAAGCTCCTCACTACGACCACCACTATATACATCGGCAGTATCATAAAAATTTACTCCAGCATCCAATGCGTAATCAATCAGGTCAAGGGACTTTTTATCTTCAGTTTTTCCCCAAAAATCTCCTCCGATTGCCCATAATCCTAAACCAATCTCGGTAACTGGCAGATTGCTGTGTCCTAAGTTTTTCATATTAATTTTCATTTTTATTTTCCTTTAGGTTTACTCACCCATTTATTAGACCAACTTAGATTACTAATTAATTAATCTTGCTCCAGATTTTCAGTACAAAAAAGTTTATCTTCACTCAATGTCAATAACAAGACTGACTCTGGAGGAAGAAAAACTTCTTGATTATTATAATAATTTTCAAACACAACATTTTCTGCCCAAATATCTTGAGCGAGAAGCATTGCTGATTTATTGGTTAGAAGCTCTGTTCCTCTGATATCAAGAGGAAGCTTTTTATCTGATAAGGAATGATTGATTAAGATTAGGGAAATGTCTTCATCCATACAACGGCTGGCGATGATTGACACCTCAGGATCATTTGAATCAGAATATATTAGATCATGCCCAAATTCTTTGTAGAGCTTGTAAACATAATATGTAGGCCTATTTTTATAGCGATCTAAAACGCCATAACCCCCAATATTTACATTACTCTGAAGAGAAAAGTATGTCACAATTTCTACATCATTTTTAATCAATCGGCTCAAAACATCGGCCCACCAGATTGCATTTGCAAAAGAATCTGGCGAGGCTTCTAACGAATATGCGGTTGTCCAATGCGAGTTCACTTCGGTTACGGCAATCGGTAAATCTTTACCTGTAATTTCCAATATTTTATTTCTTAATGCGGGAATGATCTTGTCCCACTCTGCCGCACTCGCATAAAGCTCACTTACAGTTGCTGGCTCTGAAATCATAGATTTTGGAAACGGATAACGATGAATTGAAATGATGTCTACTAAATCGCCATTTGCCTGGAGAAATTCATCCATCCAAAACAATCCATTTTCATCTTTTGGATCTGTAACAGCGTTGCCAGTAAATTGAGTGATATCCGGACCGATCAGCAAAATATCAGGATACATATCTTTCATTGCTTTAGCTATAACGCGCCATTCCTGGTTGTACTTCTTAGTGTCATAATCAGGATATAAAGCTGGTTCGTTACCAATGCTCCAATATTTTAGGCTTAAACCAAACTCTTCGTTTGTTTTTCTCATCACTTCAAGTGCTTCTTCAATAGAACCACCCCTTAAACGTACGCTGATACTAAGTTCTGAGCCCATCATTTCGGCTAATGTTGAAGCATTTTCAATATCATAAAGACTGAGCGTGTTACGGTCTCCCCAATTTCCACCAGGGAAACGAATAAAACTAAAACCACCTTCTAGTGCCTGTGGAAGCACTTTTGTGGTTACATATGCCCAAGGACCATGATTTACCCCATAGACATAGGGACTGATGTCACCAAGCAAGAAGTTAGGATCGACTATCGATTGCTCAGGGTCAGGCGTAGGTGTCTGATCTTTTTGTTTAAGCCCTGAACAGCTGATAAGGATCAAAGTAAAGATAACCCATATTATTGTCATTACCTTGGTAGTAATAGCTTTTTTTCTCAACATTATGTTTTACTCAACAAAACCGAAATTATCAATGACAACTTCACTCACTCCCAGTTCAAATTGGTAACCCCAAACATCAGAACTGTTGAAATTAGACGCAGTTGAAGACATATCTTCAAAGGGGATTTCAATTAATTGCCACCCTTCAAAATCATCTGATACGGTGTAACTATTTGTTTCATAATTAGCCGATGCTTGATAGACCCTCACATAATCGACAACAACCTCTGCAGGGAACTCTGTGGAACTGTCTGGGTTTCCTGGCCAATAACCACCCACTGCAAAGTTGAGAAGTATGAAGAAAGGTTGATCGTAAACCCATTCCCTATCTTCAGGCAGATCTGCTGGGCTGACTGAATGATATACCTCGCCATCCAGCAACCATGTGATTTCTTCCGCAGTCCACTCAATTGAAAACACATGGAAATCGTCGGTGAAATCATTTTCTAAAAGGTTTTTAGGCTCACCAAGATTATTAATGCCCGAATATCCTGGGCCATGAAGTGAACCATAGATTGTGTCAGTCTCATGCCCTATATATTCCATGATGTCAATTTCACCTGATTGGGGCCAACCAACATCGTCAATATTCGTCCCTAGCATCCAAAAGGCGGGCCAAAATCCTTTGCCAGATGGCATTTTTATTCGTGCTTCAAATCGTCCATATTGGAACTCAGCACTTCCTGCCGTCATTAACCTTACTGCGCTATATTCACATGGACCATACCAACAATGGAGAAGGGAATTGTCTTGGTCAATCTTTTGAGCTGTCATTACTAAATTTCCATTTCCATCTAAAATCAAATTTTCCAAATTTGCTGTGCTATATTCTCTTTGAGCATTGCCCCAGCCTTCAATGTTATTTAGTTTTCCATCTCCTAATTCAGGATGCCAAACCAAGAAATCGGGTGATTGATTTGCTTCACCATTGAATTCATCACTCCAAATTAATTCCATCTCTTTATTTGACTCTTCTGTCTTGTTATACAAAACATTTAGGTCGAATTCTATTCCAGAATTGCTCCCATACATCCAAAATTGTAAGCCAGAATAGTTATCCCAATTTTGCTCTTGAGCAAACAATTGTCCAAAGGATGCTTTATCAGCCTCACCCTTTGCAAGTAAAACTGTGTTAACCCCCTGTTGAGTTTCTAATGCCATTTCATCCGTATCTAATATTTTAAATAAAGATAGATTCATCTCTCCGAAAGAAAGCAAACCTGGAGATGCATCAAAATTATAAATACTCAAAGGATCCACCGGGTCATTATCACGAATTGTAAAAACGGCTCTACGCACTGCGCCTAGTTCTGCACCCACTGGATTACTTAGGGACAATATAACTTGCTCTTGATTTTCTCTTACTGAATCATCAATTGTTATAACTTCTACAGTTTGTGATGTTTCCCCTGCAGCAAATACTACGGTTCCTTGTTCCATAAGGAAATCTTCTCCGACTATTGCATGCCCTTCAGCAAGGTGAATATCTATTGAGACTACATTTTCAGATGGTTTATTTAATACAATCCTAATTTTTGAAAGGCCGCTTTCTTTTGCGCTAAAAGCGAGTTTATCAAAATTAATTGTTACGGGTCGCTCGGGAGCTACCCCATAAAGTTTAATATCATCAATCAAATAGGTTTGATCACCCATACCCACCAGACCGAATCCACCAAATGCAAAACCATGTACTTCTTCTAATGCTAAACCATCATTCGGGGCGCCATTGCCCACATCTTTTCTGTTAAACTCTTCAAAAGGTACTTCAAAATATTTCCAGCCCGAAAAATCATCTAATATCGTTAAATTCCAGCGCTCAGCATCATCTGTGGTTGAATCTGGGTTTCTGTTTTCTAAAATTTCAAATAAAATTTGCCCCTCAGTTCCTCTGCCATAAATCCAAAAAGAAACACCCGCATAGAGACTCCAATCTTGTGAGACCCATTGGTCTAGGGATTCATTGGTAAATGAATAGGCCATCCCTGCCCATCCTCCACTCTTAATATCAACGGATACAGCCAAGGCTCTTTTTGATTGAGGTATTTCGCTTGGTGCAGAGAGCTCGGATGTAAATTCGAAAAGTTCCAAAGAAACCTCTGAACCATCACTCCAAGTTACAAAACCAATCTTCGCATTCTCATCTAAGCCGGAATCAAGGTCACCAGTTTCAAAATCAGAGATTATTGTTGGATCAGCAGAATCGACAACAACTTCACTAATAGTATCTACAGGCTCTGTAATCTCATCGACATTTACTGGGGAGGCATTTTCACCTGGGCTATTGTTTATATTTGTTTCACTTTTACAAGCGCTCAAGATTGAGATGCTAATGATTGAAATAAATATTAAAAATGTATTTGTTTTTAATAAGCGAGTCTTCATTATGTTTTCCTTCTAAACTTCCTTCTGGCTAAAGTATTGGATAAGTAAATTCCTTACTGCTTTATTCGTCTTTAATCAGTGGTTAATCCATATCCATAAGGGAATAATGGGGCTTCGGTTGAATTGCCTAAGGGCAATTGGTCCATACTCACAGGCCAAGTTACCGGGAGCAGACCAGTAAATGGATGGTCGCCATAAATATTTGCCGCAATTCCTTGGGCCTCTGATCCCGGCAACCAGGCCGCGATCCATACATCTGCCAGTTCTAATTGGTCTGTAATAATTAAAGGACGACCGGATAAAATAATTACAATTACTTTATCTACCTGAGCAGCAACTTTTTCAATTAATTTGATCTCAGAAGATTCGAGGTTTAAATCTGCATCATCACCTTGACCTTCGGCATAAGGTCCCTCGCCAATCACTACTATACCCACATCCCCTTTTCTACCAAATTGCTCAAAATTACCGAAACGATTAAATTCCACATTATCCCCTCCTAACTCTTTAAAACCTTCGACGATGGTGGTTGCAGGAATGCTTTGGCTTTCAAGTCCTTGCCAGCCCATCGTCCAACCACCCATTTGATAACTTAATTTGTTAGCGTATAAACCTGCAATGAACACCTGTAAATCTTTCTCTATTGGAAGGAAATCACCTTTATTTTTTAGTAAAACCAAGGATTGGCTTACTGCTTCTTGAGCTACCATTCTGTGGGATTCCGATCCAACAAGATCAAAATTGCTATCAGCGGGCATTGGTTTTTCAAATAAACCCATTTTAAATTTAATTGTGAGAATTCTTCTTACTGCATCATCAATCCGTTCAATGGACACATCTCCATTTTCAACGGCTGATTCTAAGGTGTCAATAAATAGAGAGATAGCTTGGGGGACCATATTCATATCAATGCCCGCATTAATAGCTGAAACTACAGATTCATAATAATTATTGTTAATCTGGTCAATCGCTTTCCAATCGGAAACAACAAATCCTTCAAATCCCATTTCGGCTTTCAATACTTCATTAATCAAATAATCGTGTCCATGCATCTTCTCCCCATTCCAACTACTGTAGGAAACCATAACAATTTCGGCCCCAGCTTCCAAGGCAGGAAAATAGGGCGCCAAGTGAATTACTCTCAAACCCTCTTCATCAATGATGGTATCCCCTTGATCAATCATATAATTAGCTGTTTTTGAAGATCCCCATTCTGTTCCACCATCGCCTACAAAATGTTTTGCTGTGGCTGCAACGGAGTTCGGAAAAGCAATTCCTTCTCCTTGAAGGCCTTCAATGAAAGCTGCTCCCAATGTTCCTACAAGCTCTGGATCTTCACCATAAGATTCGTAAGATCTTCCCCAGCGAATATCTTGAACAACAGCTAAAACGGGGGCATAATTCCAGGGAATTCCGGTTGCCTTTGTTTCAATTGCAGTAATTTTCCCAATTTCAGATATAAGTTCCGGGTTCCTGGTTGCCCCCAATCCAATATTATGGGGAAAAATGACAGCGCCATTTACGTTATTATGCCCATGAACCGCATCAACCCCATAGATCATAGGAATGCCTAATCTTGTAGAAAGGGCCTCTTCTTGAAAATCGGAAACCATGTTGTACCAGCCTTCAGGAGAATTATGCCCATAAGGATATCCTCCACCTCCGCTGAGAACTCCACCTAAAAAATAATCTGATACATCTCCTGATCCAAGACTGCCTTTTTCAATCAAGGTCATTTGTCCAATTTTTTCCTCTAAACTCATCAAAGACAATAAAATTTCTGCCCTTTTTTCAGGGGATAATGTAACATCCATATAATCTGAATATTCGTCTATTAGATCAGGGGTTATATTCTCGTTTTCACTAATATTATTTACCGGTTTACAACTAACCAATAAAACAAGCATCCCCAAAAGAATAGTCAATCGCTTTAAAAACATTATTTTTTAGCTCCATATTTTTTTTGTTAAATTTTCAAGCTCTAGAACCTCATCCCTACTCAGAAAAATTTTCTGAGAATTGATTGAACTTGTATTTTGATTTTCTACAACAACCACTTCAGCATCTTCGCTTAATGTATGGGTGTGAAAAACCTTTTTTTTAATATTATAAAATTTCCCTGATTCCATATTTACAGGATGAATATTAATTATTTTTCCATCCTCAACATCTGATAAAAACAATATACAACGCCCATTAATCAGAATAAAAACCTCATCAGTCTCATTATGGCATTCCATAAAATCTATATTTTCAGGTAACAATTCATCAATATACTTTAAAATGGCCACTCGCCAATTCTCAAAATCGACCAAAGGTTGATATCCTTCACCTTCATAATATTTAATCTCGATTAAATTATTTAGATCCTTCAACTATTTCTCCAGTTTAATATCTATTATTCCCGACAATCTAATATCTTGAGAGGAAGACCCAATTAAAATTTCAAATTCGCCTGGCTCTAATGTCCAAGAGTTTTTGGAATCATCGTAATAAGAAAAAGCACGAGAATCGAGTTCAAAGCCAACTGTAGTTTGCTCGTTTTCAGCCAATTCAATTTTTTCAAAAGCTTTAAGTTCTTTTAATGGACGATCTAATTTGGATACAATATCTCGCACATAGAGTTGCACCACTTCTTTTCCAGAAATTTCCCCCGAATTTTCAAGTTGCAAAGTTATGATAACCCTTTCCCCAGGGGTTACACCATTTGGTAATACTAAATCAGTATACTCAAAGTTTGTGTAAGATAAGCCATGGCCAAAGGGAAATAAAGGTTTATTTTGTTTTTTATCGTAATAGCGATAACCAACATATAAGCCCTCGCCATAATTAACATGTGCGTTCTCCCCAGGGAAATTGATATAGGAAGGATTATCTTCTAACTTTTTGGGGAAGCTAGTAGGCAACTTGCCTGATGGGTTGGCTTTCCCAAACAAGATATCGGCTATTGCATTTCCTGTCTCTTGTCCCAAATACCAGGTTTGTAAAACTGCAGAAACCTGATGAATCCAGGGCATTGCTACCGGAGATCCAACATTCAAACAAACAACTACATTTTTATTCACAGCAGACACTTTTTCAATCAATTCATTTTGTCTATTTGGCAAAAGCATATCTATCCGATCAAATCCTTCTGCTTCCCATTCAGGAGTTAAACCAGCAATGATAACTACTTTATCAACTTTCTTGGCTATCTCTACAGCTTCATCTACTGGATCAGGTCCATCTAAGTATTCCATTCCAAATCGTATCGCTCTCCATTGAATATCAGCCAAGGTAACGTAGTCCATCTGAATTCGATAAATTTCCCCAGCTATAAATTCTTTTTCAACAGTATTAAATAAATACTCAGAAACGGAGCCTTCTTTAATCTCTGCCTGGGACAAAATTGCTATAGTCTCATCATTAATTATGAATTTGCCCTCTTTTCCAACTACTGCAAAAGACAATTTATAATTTCCACTGTATGGAACTGTAAATTCACCAGAGGTTCGTAAACTAAATTTTGTAGGATCAAAACCATCTGCAACTTGACCAAACATCCCTAACTCAGTTGTCGGGAAATAATCAGTATGGACTGGTTTTCCTTCAAAATTCAGATTATCAAAAAATTCTGCTAGCAAATTGCCCTCTTGCCCATCAGAAGATCGTAAAACAGAGGCAGGAATAACTGGTGGCTGTCGATAAATGGGCGGACCTTCTACATATTCAACCAAAATATCGTTCTTTGCTCCATAAACTTGGATTGCTTCTAAGGGTGAAACCATATAATGAGGAGAGACTTGTGAACTCCCCCCACCCTGAAATTGAGTCACATTGGCACTAGGGCCAATGACAGCTAGTGTTCCGTTTTCAGCAAATTCTAATGGTAAGGTCTGATTATCATTTTTTAACAAGACTATTGCTTCCTGACCAACTTGGTGTATTAATTTTATGTGATCCGGATTATTTATTTCCTGTTCTTCTTGTATAGGGTGATTAATAGCATCAGTTCTTTCTAATAGAAGAAGTAATCTTTTTACCTTATCATCAATTTTTTCAACAATTGATGGATCAAGCTCAATAGCTTTCAATACTTTTTCTTCACTCGTCCATCTTGCTGGGCCGGGCATTTCTAGATCCAAGCCAGTTTGGATTACATTTGAAGAGTAGGTTCCGTACCAATCTGAAATAACCAAACCGTCAAATCCCCACTCCCTTTTTAATACTTCGTCCAACAATCTAGGGTGTTCACTCGCCCAAGTTCCATTAACTCGATTGTAAGCGGACATGATTGACCAGCTTTTGGCTTCCTTTATTGCTGCTTCAAAAGGTGCAAAATAGATCTCACGAAGTGCTCTTTCGGAAACATCTGAACTCATATTATGACGATCATATTCCTGATCATTACAAACATAATGTTTAACACAAGCCCCAACCCCTTCAGCCTGCAAGCCGGTTATATAGGCGACTGCCAATTTTTGGGTTAAGTATGGGTCTTCTGAAAAACATTCGAAATTTCTGCCAGAAATTGGAGATCTGTGAATGTTTACTGTTGGACCTAATAAAATATGCGCTCCTTTTGCTTTGGTTTCTTCTGCCAGAGCAGTGCCTACCTGTCCAATTAGATCTGTATTCCAAGTAGCGCCCATTGCTGTACCGATAGGAAAACTTGCTGACTTTTTCCCTTTCAAGCCCCCAACTCCCCTTGCCCCATTAGGTCCATCTGTCATTTTAAATGCTGGGATATCTAATCGCTCAATTGAATTAGAATGCCACATATCTGCACCCGCCATCAATTTTACTTTTTCTTCCAATGTTAATGCGTCCACTTTTTCCTGAACAGATTGCCTCATTCTATTCTCCAATTCTCTTATTCAAGCCAAACTTCAATTTTATGTCGTTTATTTGGGGCCAAACCTTCAAAAATCTCTCGTCTAATAAGGCCACCATTTTCTTGTGTCTGGTATTGAAGCGTACTTCCATTTAAAGTAATGGATGCAATTCTATATTTTCCTGCCTCTAAATTATTTGGATTGTAAAAGACAAAACTAAATTCAAATGAAGAAAAATGAGAATTAATAATTGCTTTATTTTCACTATTGAACTGAATTTTTAATAATTTAGGGTCAATTACCAGGTTTCCCTTAGAAGCACGTATACCAAAAACCTGAGTAATCAAAGTGAACATATACCAACTGGCCGATCCAGTAAGGAAGGGATAATTACCCCGACCGGATGAATCTATGTATTCTGGGATTCCAGGATAGATTCTGCTCAATTCAAAGTCTTGACAATGCTCAAAGATTTCTTGCAACACCCGATATCCAGCTTCAGCAAAACCACGGGAATATAATGCATAAGCATACATCACAGCCATATGGCTAAACATGGATCCGTTTTCTTTAGTGCCATAAGCAAACCCAAAAGCTCGTCCCAATTCCATTTGAGGTTCTTCGAACTTGGTATTTAGTCGATAGCCACCCACTTTTTTATCATATAAAAGCTTGTCTGCTGCTTTAATTATTTCTCTAATTTGATCATCAGAAGCAACTCCCGCCATAATTGGAAATACTTGGCCGGTTAAAGTCATTTTAACCCCGTCGGAAAAATCTCCCTCAACCCTTGTTCCAAGATTATCATAATAGCCGTTAAACCAACTCCCGCTTTTAGTCTCTATCCATTCATTCTTTTGAAGATGCTCAATCAACCATTTCGATTTCATTTGGAGGTCAACTTGAACATTTTTCAAATCAACAAGTATTTTATTGGGATTTATTTCATGACTAACGAGATCATAATATTTTTTTAGTCTTTGTCTTTTTGCTGTTGGCGAAGAATAATCCACCACTTCAAAATATTTATCCAGCAATAATTTCATTGATGGATAAATGCTTATTTTTTCGATCCCATTTTCAATCAATATCGATGCATAATTTGACAATAATTGAAGGTTTCCTGCATAAAAAGCAGTGAATGATGCACTTTCGCCCAAATCGGAAGCCATATCTAATCCATCATTCCAATCTCCACCCTCCAATAAAATATTATTTTTATCACCCACATTAAAAAATGCGGTTAGGTGCTGAACCAATAAATGCTCAAATATTGACCCATAATATGTTGATGCATTGCTTGTTATTTGTTTATTCCCGGAATTATTTTTCCATTTTCTATCAATTTTTTTAGAACGGTGTGTATGTTGATCTTTAAAATAGCTTTGATCCTTTAATAAGAAGCTGTAATCTCCAGTTTGATCCAAATATACTTCCAAAGTTTTCAGAGGCCAGACCCCATGATCCATCCAAACACGCTGAATGTCATTTCTATCAGCCTTAAATTCTCCTGGGGCAGATCCAATGATGGTTGCATTGCTACCGTCTAATCGTACACCGGCAAAATATGAGAATAAATCTTCACCTATATCTTTGGAGTCTAGCAACAAGAGGCCTAGGGCATCTTGCCACAGATCTCGCCAACCTCTGCCACCACGTCCGTAATCATGGTATGGCAAAAAAGAATTGCCCATCAATCTTCGTAAGATCGGTTGAAGAGAAACCCAACGCACCCACCCCTCATATCGCTTATTTCCCATTTCTATCCGAACCACATCTAACTTTTTTGCCCAATAGTCTTTTGTTTGTTGTAAAAGGGTTTCAAAGCTCGTTGGGCCACTAACTTTATTCAAAAAATCTTGATTTTCAGTAATTTGATTAATGGAAAGCACAATATTAAATTGACAGAAACTACCTGGAGATAATTTTTGTTCAGAAAATTCTAAGCCACCTAAAGCCTCATTTCCATCCGGCACCGGGTCACCAAATTTCAAGGCATTCCTTTGGCTATTAATTCCTAAAGGCCAGTCAAGGCTGCCCCCTTCTCCAACAAAGGAATCAACATCTGGATAAAATTTAACTGGGGGGTTTCCTTCATTATCATTTGCGGTAATTCTATATTCAATAATATTGAGCTTATGCCCCTTTTCGTCAAAGGATAAAATGGGTTTTAAGCATATCCCATTCTCTTCAATCTTTACTCGATTCAAAAGAGAAGTTACATGTCGGTGATCTCGGATATTATCTGCTGATCGCCCAAACATAGGAATTGCGGCAATTGGAGTAAAGGAAATATCTCTATCAGAAATATTTTTTATTTTTACCCGCATCAATTCAACTTGACTAGGCCCTTGGGGAACAAAATTGCATATTTCAAGTTCCAACCCAATTAATTTGTTTTTTCTTGTGATCTGATGCCATAACATTCCAGCTTTCAAGGTCGTTTCGTCCTGCTCTTGTTGAGCAATTGATGTACCTCCATTTGCAGACCATAAGTTATCAGGCATTTTTACAAAGAAATTTCTTCCAGATCGTGTATTGTGAAGATCAAACACCGTTACGGGGGCCATCAAAAAATGATTCTGATCAATTTTTACATCTCCGTGTAATCGAGGTGATATTGAGCTCATCATTAAGGCATCATTTATTAATGGGAAATATAAATGACTCGTTTTATCTGGTGAATGCAATTCAAAAGAACCATTTTTATCTATAAATTTCCATGTGTTTTTTCGATCATTCAATAGATTGTTCTCCAAAGTAGATAATAATTGTTTCCACTAAACCTTCCCTAACCTGATAAGCATAGGGCTCTTGAATCTTTGACCCTTTTATTTGAATATTATCCCCATTATTAAAAATCAATTCGATTGATTCAATTAATGCTTCCCAAGTATTATTTCTTGCACTATTTTTATAAATTATTTTTGTTTGCCCCAAAAAAGTTGTTTCAATAATTCCATTTGCGGGAAATAACCAATCAGCTAATTTGGGTTTAAACTCCAAAACTAATTTATTTTCAATTACTTCAAAAGGATTATTTCCAATAAACATCTCAAACCATAACGACAAAAATTCTGCTGTAGCTCCGCTCAACCTAGACACAAAACCTGTTCCATGTACTGATGCATCAGGATAGGCGCTGCTTGCAATAAATGAAGAATTTTCTAAAGGGCTCCGGCCATATTGATCCGCATGCAAAAATGGAACCAACGCAGTTTGAACATCTTCGTAAAATTCTTTATATAGCCCCTTCTTAAGAATTTCTAGAAGGTATTTATATTCCATATGCAACCAAATGGATTCGTTTTCTAGCCAGCCTGGGGGGAAGGCCGCAGCTCGTCCGATTTCAATACTTAGCCCTTCCAAGGATGCGTTCACTTTATACATGCCTAATTTTTTGTCAAAAAGATCACTGTTTTTGATCGCGTAATAAATTTTTTGCGCCTGCTTTGGAGTTGCTAATCTTAGGGCATGAACGCTTCCTTCCAGAAAATGGGGAAGGTTTTTTTGCTCAAATTTGAGCGATGCAATATCAATAGGTTCCTCATCAGCAAGAAATCTAGTGGCTTTGTAATAATAGTAGGTTGGCGGAATATTTGAATCGTCATGGTTTATTCTTGAAAGTTGTTTTTCAAAATATTTACCCAATATATTTAATAGCTCAGACACATCAAATAAATTTAATTCTCTCTCTTTTCCTGAGATTCCCTGATAAATTTTTTCTCGATACGATTCTCTTAAACTTGAAAAACCTTGCCAATTCTTAAGATGCTCATCTTCGTCATCTGAAAAAATAACTTTTGCCTTTTCGATAAAATCGCTCACTTCTACAGGAATAGCTATTGTTCTTAATTCATCTGGCGAAATTAATGATTTTAATAGTTTAATTAATCGGAGAATTTCATAAGTTTCGGATACTGAAGACCCAAACAAACCTGGCAGTCCATTCAGAGCGTCATACCAGCCAGGTTTTCCAGCTTCCATTTCAACCCCCATTCCAAATTGGTCAAGCGTGGACGCTTTTATCATCAACAATATGAATAACTTTTCAAAAATAGAAGAATAATAAATATCGTTAGGTGAATTATTTTTGTGAATCCATTTTTCAACGGCTTGCTCACTTTCAATATCAAATGAAATGCCATTATATTGACGAAGTCCATTTTCAGTATGTTGATACCGCAAATGCCGCGGGTTCACTTTTGCAGAGCTTTGAAACCAGGGAATATTCCGTGGCTCAAAAATAACACGCTCATAATTATCGGGGAATATTGAAAGGTAACTTTCAAGTAAATCTAAATTATAGGTCCAATGGTCGACCCAATATCCTTCACCAAAATCTGCTTCTATTTGGGGTGATGAATTCTGAATTACTATATCAAAAAACCTATCTCCAGAAATAAATAACTCTTTCGTGTGCTGGCCAATAAGAGTTTGAAGGCTTCCTGGTGTAAATGATTTAGAGAAAAAGTCTATAAAAACTTCTGATTCATTAAAATCAGAAAACACCTTCTCTTTATTCTCATCATTTAATTTATAAGTGGTCCCTTTAACAATTAATGGGTTATAGCCATCAAATTGAATTAAACTTAAAAAGAATCGAAGATTATAATCTCCTATTTCAGGGTAAAAAAGAACATCATTTCGCCGATTTTGATTTACATCTCGATAAGCAGCATTTCCTTGGGAATAATACTCAGGGGACAAGTAGAAAAAGTTATAATCCCTTTCTGGGTCTCCATGTTTTCTCGAAAATACGTGGAAAGTTTTATCCTCTCCGAGAGTGATTGGAATCCCACCTCGAAGACAATTATCTAAATAAGTTTGCGATGTATAGGCATCAAAATTTTCATTCCCTGTTTTTGTATAAATCGACTTATTTAAATTTTGAGTAATTGATGTGTTTTCAATTTGCTTATGATCCAAATAGTCCTTTGAAAATTTCTTTGAAATTTTATCTAACTGCCCTTTTTGTTCAAGATTACCAAAAAGTGATGATATTTGAATAGTTTCACCAGGCGCTAGTTCTACTAAATCACCAAAGAATACACAAGGCATTTGTCCAAAGGTTTTTTGATCTAACCTTTGTAATTCTTTAATAGGGTTTTGTATAAATTTTAATGGCGAGGTGAAAGATAAATCATGACCAAAAATTATTTTAGGATCTACAATTGCTTTTAATGTTTTAGTTTTAACATCTTGTTTAAGGTGGCTTAATCCAAAATTGCCAGCCTTTGGCCTTTCAATTTTAGCTGAATCTTCCAAACTAGCCCGAATTTTAAAATAAGGTGCATCATTTTCAAGGTTATTTACTTCAATCCAAGCTTCAACAGTTCGTCCCATTTCTTTTAATAAATTATTTTTGATCCCTGCAGGAACGATTATTGGCATGCCATCTAAAAATTCAAATTTTTTGTCTTCTTTAGATATGTTTTTTATTGTTACCTGGCGAGATAATGCAGCAAAGCTCTCATTTGGAATCGTAAAATATTGAACATTTATTTGAAATCCGAGTTCCATGCATATTTCTTCAATTTCAAAATTATCCTGTCCAATGTACATGTTGGTCGAAGTTCCATACCTTGATTTACCTGAAAATGCTTCATACAAAATTGTTTTACCCTCATTCTCAAATTTTATATAAGTTGTAAATCCAAAATGAGAAGTGTGGCGATAGGCCTTGTTTGCAGGTTCAAATTCCATGATTGCAGCATCTTTGCTTTCTACCCCGAAACTTGTAATGCCTTGCCCTCTGTTCACATAAAACACCCACATCGGGATGCCTTTTAAACCAGAAATGCCAGGAAGAAAATTAACAAATGGTTTCTTCTGCAAATAATTCTTTATGATATATCGACCATATGAATCAAAATTCGTTTTAGACATTTTCACCCGAGGAAATAAAAGCTTTTATTAATGATGTTTTTTCAAATTAACCCTTGTTGCATTAATCCGAAAAAGCACAAGTACGAACATTTTCGCCTTTATCATAACTATGCCCGCCACCTACCACAGCGGTCACACAAAATGAAATCTCGCCATTTGATGTAGTTTTAAATGAGTAAAAAGGACCAGCAACGCCATTTTCACCAGTTAACATGTCTGAATCCCCTTTTCTAACAATACCCAGCCAACCACCTTTGACACGTGCGCCTTCCACAGAATTTCCAAATTCATCAAGAATTGTTACAAATATTTGGCCTTGTCGAACACCATCCTCTAATTCTAATATCTCTAAATTTACAGAGTCCACATGCATTTGCCCGTCAATATCAAGCTGGCTTGTTTCAGAATTTGAAGATTTATATACCCGTACATAATCTACTAACATTTGTTGGGGAAACACAGTTGAATTACCAGGAGGGCCAGGCCATTCCCCTCCCACTGCAACATTTAATATAATAAAAAAGGGATGATCGTAAACCCAATTCCCTGGAACACCAGTCGATCGGATGGTGTTGTACTTTACATCATCAAGGTACCAACTGATCTCGTTAATGGACCATTCAATTGCGTAAGTATGAAACCCATCAGACAGGATTTCTTTTGGGTAATATGGAGAACCAACACCATTCCCTCCAGAATATCCAGGCCCATGAATTGTTCCATAAATTGTATTTTCACGCCCAATATTTTCCAGAATATCGATTTCCCCACTGTTGGGCCAACCACTTGTTGGAAAGTCTTCTCCTAACATCCAAAAAGCACTCCAAATTCCTTGACCTTTTGGAATTTGTATACTGGCTTCAATCCGCCCATATGTAAAGGCTTGTAAACTTTGTGTTTTGATTCTAGCTGAAGTGTATTTTCGAGGTCCGGTCTCATTTTTAATAGCCTCTATTATCAAAACACCATTTTCTATACGTATATTTTCAATATTATTGGTATATGTTTGAAGTTCATGATTCCCCCAACCGCCACCTCCGATATCATATGTCCAATTCGTTGAAATTAAAGTGTTTTCAGAAAACTCATCTGCCCAAATCAGTTTCCAACCCTCAAGCTCTACTAACTCATTGTTTATAGTTAGCGGTTGCTGGCAACCAATAAGCATTATTCCAACAAGAGAAATTACCAGAAAAATAATAATTCCTTGAATAGCCTTGCTGATAGGCCAGATCTTATTCAGAATCGAATTTTCCATCAGATTATTTTTCTACACCGGTAATAACAATACCTTGCATAAAGAAGCGTTGCGCAAATATAAAAACGATCAAAGGTATGATAACGGAAATAATTGAGGCCGCTTGAATCAAATTTGTCGATTGTGAGTAAAGATTATTGAAGGCTGTCAAACCAACGGTTATCGGGAATTTTTCCGGATTTCCAGCCAAATAAATCAACGGGCCGAAGAAATCATTCCAAGCATAGAAAAAGTGGAACAATGCAACAGCTGTTAGGGCTGGAATAGACTGAGGCATTATGATTTTCCAAAAGACTTGAAAAGGATTAGCCCCATCGATCATAGCAGCATCATCTAATTCGCGGGGGATCGACATAAAGAATTGGCGCATAAGGAACACATTTGTACCCCAAGAGAAAAATGTAGGAATTACAAGCGGTAACCATGTTCCCACCCAGCCCAATCTAAGAAATAAATAATATGTCGGAATTAATGTAACTGCATTCGGCAAAATTACAGTTGATAGCATGAGCAAAAACATTACATTTTTAAACGGGATTCTAAATCGTGCAAACCCAAATCCTACCAACGAAGCCGATAATACAGCGCCAAAGGTCGTAATGACAGCATATAAAAATGTATTACGGAGTAATAATGGAAAATCAATTGTTTCCCAAGCTTCTGAGAAATTTTGCCATTGGGGATCATATGCCCAATCTCGTTCTAAACCTCTCCAGTTCCCCTCCCACTCAAACGGACCAGCTTCGATATTATTTGGGTCAACAAATTGACTAACGGTTCTGCCTTTTTTATATAAGGCGAGGGAAATTGGTATATCTCCGTCTTCAAGAGGAACAAGGAACATATCGTATTCTTTTTCTTCAAAAAGTAATTGACCCTCGCTTGCTGGCCACCAGGGAGCTCCCACTTTTGAAAATTGACCGTCAGTTTTCACTGCTGTAACAATTCCATATCCCATCGGAATTAAAAATACAATCAAAACCATTAAGGCCATTCCGGTAATCAATAATTTTTTTGATGCATCTGTTAACCGTTTTGAGGTGATTCTCTTTACAGCTTTCTTCTTATTTGCCTCAGCCATTATCTTTCCTCCGATGAGTAATACACCCAATATCGGGCTGTTCCAAACAATAAAACTGTAATGATTAGCCCCACTATAAATAATAGCCATGCGATAGTGGAACCATATCCCATATTAAAAAAGGTAAAAGATTGTTTATAAAAATAAACGTAAATAAAGCGTGTCATTCCTTCTGGAGCTCCCGTGCCTCGATTCAACACAAATGGGGCAAGGAAATATTGCAAGGATGCAATCACTCCTAATACCAACTGATAAAAAATAACAGGGGTCAATAATGGAAGTGTTATGCTTCTCAACTGTCTTAACCAACCTGCGCCATCTATTTTTGCAGCTTCATATAATTCGGTAGGGATTCCTTGCAATCCAGCAAGGAAAATAATCATCGCTCCCCCCACTCCCCAAAGACCAAACATTGTATAAGCATAGTAGACCAAATCTACATCATTCAACCAACGAATTCCTTCCGTGCCTACAGCTTGAATACCCGTAATATTTTCAATTATTATGTTTATCCACCCTGTTTGTTCATTTAGTACCCCATTCCAGATTAATACTGTTGCCACCATTGGAATCATAGATGGCATATAAAAAAGTGCTCTAAAAATAGGTTTTGCAATAACATTTTTCGAGTTTAATAAAATTGCCAAATATAATGAAAATCCTAAACCAATTGGCAATGATATCGATGCAAATCGAATGGTTCTAACCAGAGATAAACGTACTTCTTCATCCTCAAAAATTGCACGGCGCCAATTATCAAAGCCAACAAAGAACGCCTCGTCAGGAACTGCAGGATTAAAATCATATAATGAAAGTACAAAAGATGCGATCATGGGCAAGAGGTAAAACAAGATAAACCCAATGATCCAGGGAGTTAGAAAGCCTAGCCCCCACTTGGCCTCACTGTCAAACTTTGGCGCTGACTTTTCAGCAACCTTTCCCATATTTCTAAGTTCGCCTATTTCATTCATTTTAATCCTCCAAAAGTAAAATGGTGGGGCTATTACACCCCACCATCTGTATTACTAAAAACTATTCTGCTGCGTCGAAGATTGATTGGAGGTCAGCGAGCAGAATTTCAAACTCAGCATCAACATCCAGACCAGGGTTATTGGCCAACAAGTTCCAGAATTCGTTGTATCGATCTGTTGTTTCTTGGAAGGAAGGCATATAACTTTCGTGATTTGGATTATCAGCATAAGCCATACTAGCTACAACCACGTCCCAGTTAATATCTGAGCCAGGGAAGTTAGCTTCTGTATAGGTTGCAAAGTAACCATCTTGCATTGAAAGGCGAGCAGGCATACCACCATAAACGAGTAACAATTCGCCAGCACCTTCTTCGCTAAGCATATGAGTTAATACTTCAAAAGCTTCGTCAGGGTGTGCAGCGCCCTTTGGAATTTGGAATGTATCTGCATGCATCTTAGCGGTGGTTACACCATCATTTGAAGGTGACGCTGCTAAATTCCAAGCAAATGGGACATCACCTAATGCCCAAGGAGCCACATACCACATGTGCATTTGAATCATAGCGAGGTTTCCAGATGAGAAAGAACCACCTGGACCTTGTAAGAAGTCTGCACCACCATAAGCACCGTTAGGAACGAACCAATCTGTCCACCAGGCGTCGTATGTCCATTTCATGCCTTCAACCCAAGGTTCAGGCATTTGGGCATTTCCATCAGAATCTACTAATGAACCAGCGCCCCACATTGTGCCGGTTCCACGGAGATCTGTCCACAAGTTTTGCCAACCAAATTGAACGATATTCTCTGGGTCAAATCCATCTTGGCTTGCGTCAACACCATTAACATCGACAGAAAGCTGCATGGAAAGATCTCGAACGGTATCAATTGTCCAGTCATGAGCTACGCCATCAGCATCTACATAAGATTCACCGTATGCTGCGGGTGGATAAGGCAAACCAGCTTCATCAAAGAGATCTGCATTGTAGATTACGAAGGATGGGAAAATAGCAAAAGGAATACCCAAAAGACCTTCTTCTGCGTCATGATAAAAATCAACTAAACCTGGATCAAATGCATCAAGATCATAACTTGAAGCTTCGATCATAGCAGTTAAATCTAACCAGGCGCCCTTGAAGCTATCACGGCCACGAATACCAACCGGACCAACGATATCAGGAGCATTACCTGCTGCGATTTGGGTTGCTAATGTATCAAAAGCTACATCATTGTCTACGATTTCTAACACGAGAACTATATCATCCTGGGAAGCGTTGAATTTTTCAACGAAAGCTTCTTGTGGAGCAAATGTTCCTTCGTCAGAACCAGCACCTAAGCCAACAAACCAGCGGACTTCTGTTGGCCCCATATCTGCTGTATCATCAGCTGTATCATCAGCTGTGTTATCAGCTGTGTTATCAGCTGTGTTATCAGTGGATGTATCATTATTGGAATGATTATCCATATTTTCACCAGCATTATTATTTGCTCCACCACAGGCGGCTAAAACAAAAACACTGATTAACAATATTGTCATTATAAAACTAAATTTCTTCATTACTTCTCCTATCAAAATTATTATTAAAAGAAAATTATTAAACTATTTTATTATTTTAAGCAACCACCTCCCATTTTTTTTAGGATATACATTGTTATTTGAGAGCGCTCCCACCCCTTACAAAAAAACAGTTCATTATGGGAGATACTATCTTGAATATAAATCATCAATTTATTTTTCCCCCACAAGAATCTCTTACAACTAATTCCACATCTAAAATTAATTGCTCTGCGGGAACATTATTATCATTGATCTTTTTTAACAACATATTAACTGCGGCTTGTCCAAATCTTAATATTGGTTGTCTTATTGTTGTAAGTTCTGGGTCGACATATTGTGCTGGAGGAAGATCATCATATCCTACAATTGCAATATCCTTGGGAACAGATATATTTAATTCTTTTAATCTACGTAATGCCCCAATAGCCATTTGATCACTTGCAATAAATACTGCGTCTGGTTTGTGTTCCAGCAGTTGTCCAACCGCATGATAGCCCCCTTCTTGCGTAAAATCTCCAACGGAGATTAGGTCCTCCTCAATAGATAGACCATTGTTAATTAAACCTTGCTGATAGCCTATTTTCCTGTCTAACCCAGGGGATATATCTAAAGTCCCTGAAATGGTTGCGATGCGCTTTTTGCCTAGTTTGGCCAAATGATTGACTGCCAATTTCGCTCCATCAATATTATTGACATCAATATAATTAAGTTCATCATGGCCTAGGGGTCGACCAGCAATTACATAAGGTATATTCCCATTTACAATTTTCGACAACAATTTATCATCCGCTGATGTCGACTGAACAATTAATCCATCAATGAATCCTGGTCTAGTGATTCTTGGAATTATCCGATTTTCCACTTCTGGGGTATTTAACAAAAATAAAGAAAATGTATAATCATTATGGTTTGTTGCTTGAGCGATACCCTGGGTTAATCTAGAAAAGTAAGGGTCCTCAAAAAATGCTTCAACATTTCTAGGAATAACAAGACCAATCACATAGGAACGTTGTGAAGCCAATGCTTTTGCTGCTGAATTAGGGGAATAACCTGTTTCAGAAATAATTTTTTCAACCCGGTCTCGAACAGGTTCGCTAACATTAGATTCTTTGTTTACCACACGGGAAACAGTGGATCTTGATACCCCTGCCATTTTTCCGATTTCTTCTAAAGTCAGACTTTTCATAAAATTCCTTTCCTGGGAGCGCTCCCAAGATATTCCTATCATATTTAATTATTGGCATTTTGTCAAGATATTATTGAAAATATGACAATTTACACCCTATTATAAATAAATTCGGTAATTCCTTTGTCTACGCACAGAGTTAAGTCTTAAAACAATAAAGGTAAAATACAAATATATATTTCACCTTTATGCGCGGAATAATTATCAAATATTTAGCTTATTAAAAACCCATTTTCTCTGGTTACTTGAGAATACCATTTTGCGCTAGATTTTAATGTTCGCTTTAAAGATTCAAAATCAACATAGGTAATTCCAAAACGCATTTCGTAGCCTTTGTCCCACTCAAAATTATCCATCAAGGACCAAACAAAATAGCCTTTTAAATTTACACCAGATTGAATTGCTTTTACTGCTTGTGATAAATGCAATTCAATATATTTTCTTCGCTCTTCATCATCCACTTCCCCGTCTTCTAAAATCACATCTGGAAATGCTCCCCCATTTTCAGTTATGAATAGTTTTGGAAATTTATAGGTGTTTTCTAAGCGGATCAACAAATCATACAACGCGTTTGGAGCTACTTCCCATCCCATTAAAGATTTCCAGTCATCTCCGATAATTGTAATTGGAAAGTTATCTGGATCCTCATTTCTGCCTTGAATACTACGAGAATAAAAATTAATGCCAAGAAAATCAATCGGCTGTGAAATGATTTCCATATCCTTATCTTTAACAAATTCCATTGAAGATTGAAAATCCTCAACAATATCTTTTGGATAATCTAGCCCAGCGATAGGTTCGACATACCAGCGATTAAAGACCCCATCCTCATGCCGCACTGCCTCAAGATCTGAACTGTGTGCTGAAGCTGCATATTGCGGAGAAAAATCTAAAACAATACCAACATTTGCATCAATGACATTTTCTCGGATTACAGGTACCGCTTTTCCATGAGCTAATAGTAAATGATGTGCTGCATATAAAAATTCCGAATGGTTTTTATGTCCCGGAGCATGACGACCTTCATAATATCCAATCCATGCGCTTACACGTGGCTCATTAAAAGTAGTCCAATTTTTTACTCGATCCCCAAGTACCTTTGAAACGACATCTGCATATTCCACAAAAGCTTCGGATGTAGTTCTATTTGGCCAACCCCCCTCATCTTGTAATACCTGAGGCAAATCCCAATGGTACAAAGTTAAGTAAGGGTCTATGCCTACTTCTAATAAACCATCAACCAACCGACTATAAAAATCAATACCTTTTTGATTGATCTCCCCCCTTCCCATTGGCAAGATCCTGGGCCATGAAACTGAGAAGCGATAGGCCTTTAGGCCAATCTCTTGCATTATTTTAATATCATCCTTCCAAAGGTTATAATGGTTTGCAGCAATTTTCCCCGTATCTCCATTCTCTATTTTTCCTGGGGTATCAGAAAATCGATCCCATATAGATTCGCCCTTTCCATCCTCTTGCCAAGCCCCTTCAATTTGATAAGAAGAGGTTGCCGCACCCCAAATAAAATCTTTTGGAAATTTAATAAGCCCTTTAGGATTGTTACTCATTCACTCTCCCGAATATAATTCAATAAAAAAATAATTAATTATCAATTTTGGAACAGATTTAATTCTAATCCCAAAGCATTATTATTTAAATTTCATATTTGGTCAACCTTTTTATAATAAATCATCTAAGTTTTTGATAATACTTTCTACAATATTTTCAATTGAATCATCAATAGGCACTCTAATTGCTTCCTCACTATCAGGGACCTCCAAGGATTCAAATTGACTTTTAAGCAACTTAGAATTTAAAAAGTGATCTTTACGATTTTCAATTCTTTCCTGAATAATTCCATATTTCCCAGATAAGAATATCAAAATGAGTTTCTGAACATCTTTTTTCAAAATCGCCCGATAAGATTTTTTTAGTGCTGAACAAGTCATTACTACAGGCTCTCCACTATCACTAAATTCAACAAGAAGGCTATTTAATTCATGTAACCACGGAAACCGATCTGTATCATCTAAACTTTGACCATTGGCCATTTTATTAATATTATTATCAGAGTGAAAATCATCTCCCTCAACAAACTCACATTTCAACCTTTCAGCAAGCATTTTTCCAATAGTTGATTTTCCTGAACCAGATACGCCCATCAAAAGAATATGCCTTATCATTACTTTCCTCCGTTCTGAAAAATTCTACCAATGACATACTTTAGACAATTTAATTTTTCTAGATATATGATAAAAATTAAATGTGGTATAAGATTCCCAGCATTAAAAATTAATATAACACATTTGAGAAGGTTTAATATATGTCCCTTATCGAAGTAAAAAACCTAAGTAAACACTTCAAAGTTCTTAATCGAAGAGAAGGATTAAGAGGTTCTATAAAAGATCTATTTTCCCAAGATTACAGAATTGTAAAAGCGGTTGAGGACATTAACTTTGATATCAACAAGGGAGAAATTGTTGGTTATATTGGCCCTAATGGTGCAGGTAAATCCACTACTATTAAAATGATGACCGGGATATTAAAACCTAGCTCAGGAATTTTACTCGCCAATGGTATACCCCCTTACTCCAATCGAATTCAAAATGCAAAAAAAATGGGCGTTGTCTTTGGTCAACGAACTCAATTGTGGTGGGACCTTCCAGTAATCGAATCATTTAAAATTCTGAAAAATATTTATCGAGTAGATGACAAAACCTATGATACCCAAATGGGAATGTTTAATAGTTTGATAGATTTAGAAAAACTATATCCGGTACAAGTTCGAACACTTTCATTGGGCCAAAGAATGTTATGCGATATTGCTGCCGCATTCTTACATAATCCAAAAATCGTATACCTCGATGAGCCGACAATTGGTTTGGATATTTCAGTTAAAGCCAAAATCCGAGCAATAATAAAAGAACTAAATAAGAACCAAGAAATAACAATAATTCTCACTACTCATGATTTAGGTGACGTTGAGGCACTTTGCAACAGGATTATTATTATTGATAAGGGAAAAATTCTTTTTGATGGACCTACACAGCGAGTCAATCAATTATTTGGTTCATTTCGAACCTTAAAGGTAAAAATATTTGAATTTAATGAAAATACAATCCCTAATATTGAGCTAGCAATCAAAAATAAATTTCAACAATCTAAATCAATCCACGTAAAAAAAAGCGAGGATTTTTGGACTGATATCACCTTTAATCAAGAGGAAACCCCCTTAAGAGAAGTTTTGAATTTGGTCATGAATTCTTTTCCAGTAGAGGATATCAGAGTAGTAGAGATATCAATGGAAAATGTTGTTTCTCAAGTTTATGATGGGGCATTAACTTGAGATCACACCTAACAATTACCCGCGGAGCTTTTATGGCGGGGTTAGCTTACCGTTCTGGGTATTTCTTCACTATTGCCAATAATTTAATTTATATGGGCATTGCTTTCTACCTTTGGCAAAGCATATATGGAAGCAGAGAAATAATTCGGGGAATGACCTTTAACCAAACATTTTTGTACTTGTCACTTGCAAGTTCAATTTTTGTATTATTTCAAACCTGGTCAGATTGGGAAATAGGATTTCAAATTAATGACGGCTCAATAATTACTTGGATGATCAAACCTTTAAATTATCAGTTTTCAATAATGGCCAGCGCACTCGGTTTTGTGCTCACCAATTTACTCACAATTACAATTCCTACAATTATTTTTTTGGTATTTGTTTTCAAGGTCACTTTTGCAACTGGTCCAGGATTGATTTTCTTTCCACTTGCATTGGTATTTTCTTTTTTATTGACTTCAACAATAGATTACATTGTTGGAATCACTTGCTTTTATACCGAATCAGTTTGGGGGTTAAGCATAACTAAAGATGTGATAATTACCTTCTTGTCTGGCTCATTAATTCCCCTGCCATTTTTTCCGGAAAACATAAGAAGTATTTTAGAGTTTTTACCTTTTCAGGCAATTTATCATATCCCTTTAAATATGGTTATTGAGCCCAATCAACCCACAAGTGAGTATTTAACAATGATCGGCATTCAACTTGTTTGGGTAATTATATTGTTTGTACTTTCTCGGCAATATTACAATAAAGCAGTAAAAAAACTTCGGATTGCAGGAGGATAAGATGATAGATACCTTAAAATTCTATTTCCGAATTTATTTTCAAATTGAAGCCCAATATATAAAATCACGAATGCAATATCGCGATGATTTCATTATCAGCACCATCGGTATGCTTTTTTCAAGCTTAACAACTGTTGGTGTTTTCTGGGTTATTTTTGATACAGTCCCTGAACTTGACGGTTGGTCACTTAATGAAATTATTTTTATATACTCTTTTTATCTCTTAGCCACAAACCCCATGCAAACTTTATTTGATCATTTTTGGCAATTAAGAATACACGTACTAAAAGGCACTTTCATTAAATATTATTTCCGCCCTTTAAATATGATGTTTTATTATGTCTCTGAGATGTTTGATGTAAAAGGCATTATGCAATTATTTTTAGGTATTGCCTTATTTGTCTATTCTTCAAACTCCTTGGGTCTCGTTTGGAATCTAAAGCAATTAATTTATTTAATTATTTTGCTATTAAGCGCTTCACTAGTAATTATTTCAATTATGATCGTTGCCGCCAGCGCATCTTTTTGGATATATAATTCTTTTCCCGTTATGGATCTTGCCTGGCGTTTAAGGGAATATGCCCCCTACCCAATGAGTATATATAAAGGATTTTTTCAAATATTATTTACTTATGTCATTCCAATTGGTTTCATTTCTTTTTATCCATCGCAAGTTTTTATTAGGCCAGAAGAACTTACACCTATAATTTTCCTTTCTCCTGCGATGGGCATTATTTTTTCGTTTATTGCTTATCGGGTTTGGACTGCAGGAGTAAATAGTTACACTGGCACAGGCTCTTAAATTAAAAATATTATTACTATTTATAATCTTGAGCGGCAAAGAATTTTCCACTTTGACCAAAATCTTTAAGAAGTGCTGGAACTATCGCCCCTGCATTTGATGATTTGTGGGCCCGGAAGGATTCGAACCTTCAACCAAACGTTGCAGAACATAGATGTCCGCAGGGTCGTACAGAGTCTATAGTGTCCATTGTTTCCAATGTTGAGGTGTGTTTTTGTCCATCCTGTCCACAGTGTCCATAGTTTCCAGGCTATCTGCACCAAAACTGCACCAAATTACAAAAATTCAGGAAAGGTGGCTCTGCTGTGAGTATCCAACAACCAGAACACTTATGTCTTCCCTTATACAATAATTCCAAAATTTTATAAGAATAGAATCAGGATAGATTTAACAGGAATGAAATCTTTTTAGCATAAACAATTAAGATGAAAAATCATTGTAAAAGGAAAAATAATTCCCCCTTTTTGATATTTATTTTATGCCAAACTCTCTTCCTTTTCATCCTCTTCTTTAGTACCGATTCCTTTTCTAAATGCTTTGATACCGGTCCCCATTTCACCTGCAATCTTGCCAATTCTACCAGCCCCAAATAATAATATAACAATTACTAAAATAATTACTAACTCAGTTGTTCCAAGTCTCATGGCTTATTTCTCCTTTAAATACGGTTAATTTCAAATTTTATTTTTTAACTACTAAATCAATTTCACTGATCTTTGCTGTTTTCTTACCATCATTTTGTAAAGGCTTTAAAGGTTGTTTACTCCGTTGAACATTAGGGGTAAAACCTAATTGCTCAAGTTCGCCTCTAAATTTATCCAGTTCAGGCATAATATCAAGGTCCTGTTTTAATTCTTCCAAACCGTTATCGCTTATGATATTTTGCCCTGCCTGTGTTACGCTTTTTCGCATGTCCCTAAATGAATTCCAAATTTCAGAATTCTTAACTTTTCCAATGAATTGCCCTAGTTTTTTTGCACCTACGACAATATCTGCTGGTTTAAAGAGTAAAAGGACAACCACCATCATTAAAACAAATTCTAATGGGCCGATTCCTAGAAATTTCATATCACTTAATAATCCTTGAAATTTTCACCCAAATCCTTAGGTTGCCATTTCCTCAACAAATTGATCAAGTTTATCTAAAGCTGCCTGGGCTTCAATAATTGAGAAGTGTTCTTTTGCATTCTCTACATAGGCTTTTGCAGAATCAACATCCCCTTGGTCTCTAGCGCTAAATGCAAGCATCACAAATTGTTCTCCAATCAATCGTCGGTCGCCAACTTTTTTTGCAACCTCAAGTGCTTCTTTACTATATTCAATTGACTTATCCAAATTTTTCAACTCTGCTTCAATTGCACCCATTCGACCCAAAATCCTTGTTTTCAATTCCCAACTTTGCAATCGGATTGAAATATCCAAGCCTTCCAAATAAGCTTCTTTTGCTTCTTCTAATTTATCCATTTCAAAATAGGTGTTTCCACGGCTGATATAAAGATTTAATTTACGGTCCTCATCCTTATCCTCATTCGCTAAAATCATTGCTTCGTCAATTAGAGATAATACATCTTCTTTCATCCCTAAATGAGAGCTGGCGATCATTAATAAATTAAAGAAAGAATTAAGTGCTTTCTTATCATCTATTGATTTCGCAAGATCAAAACCTACTTTTGCCGTTTCATAGGTTTTTTCCGGTTCATCATTTTCAGCATAGCTTTTTACTAACCTTATTAATGCACTTACCTCACCTTGTTGATCCCCGAATTCCTTGAAGAATTCAATCGCTTTTAATAAATGTGTGATTGCCTCTTCTGAAACACCAGCTGAATAATATACGTTCCCTAAATTATGATGGTAGCCTGCCTGCGCTTTCTTATTATTAGACTTTTCTGCTAATTCTAAGGAGTTTTTAAAATACGTTGCAGCCTCATCAAATGAGGCAATACTGAAAAGATTATGTCCTAATAATGCTGAAGCTTTCATTTCTCTATCGTAATCCCCTATTTCTTTTGTGATCTCAAGCGCTTTGAGTAAATCATCTTGAACCAGATCACCTCTAGACATTTCAAAATGCATCATTGCTTTTTGTAATAAGGCGTCACATTTCAATGCAGGATCTTTTATTTTTTCAGCAATTTCTTCAACCTTGTCAAAATGATCTCGAGCTTCATCTAGACGTTTCAGTCGTACTAAAGCAACACCTCGATTTCCTAAATTTGTTGCCTTAATTTTTTCTAAATTATTTTGTTCAGACAAAATAATTGCTTCATCAAGGTAAATCAATGCTTCTTCAGCTAGGTTTGCCTCAACAAGATTATGCGAAATTTTTCCGAGTATTTCACATATTTTTTTTGGATTACCATCGGTTTTTGCTTCTTCAAGTAATTCTTTTTGAATATCAATATTTGTAATTTGAGCCTTATTTGTGTTCATAATTTATTTCTACCTCAGGAGTTTGTAGGAAAACCGTTCGTTCTGTGTATTTTCATATCTTTTGTAACAACAAAAGCTTCAACATTGTCTAACTTGTTCGCAAGTTTTAATCCCTCATCTAAACCCAAAACCATAATTGCAGTACTCATCGCATCAGATTCGAGGGCCGAGGGAGCATAAACTGTCGCACTTGCCAATTCACTCGGAGATTGATTAGATGCCGGGTCAATAATGTGGTGGCTAGATTTATCTTCAGTAAACCAATTAATATAATCTCCAGAAGTAGCCACCGCACCTTTATTTATTGAGAAAACTGCTATATAACCATCTAAATTTTCTGGTCGGGGGCTTGAGAGCCCAATACTCCAACCATCTTTGTTCAGATTATTTCCACTTACTGCTAAATCTCCACCAGCTTCTACCAGAGCTTGACCATATCCAAGATTTTTAAGTGTTTCCACACCTCTATCAACAACAAAACCTTTCGCGATTCCATCAAGTGTGATTTTCATATCAGGTTTAAGAAACGAAACGCTAGAATTTGTAATTTTAATATTTTTATGATTTACTAAATCAGAGATATTCGTATTTAAAGTATTGCCTTCTCGGATTTGAGCCAAAACGGGTTGAATTGTAATGTCAAAGGCACCGTTACTAAGCTCTCCATAATTGATTGCCTGAGAGAGAACATTTAACATTTCAGGGGAAGCATCATGGAGAATCCCTTCCTGATTAAGGTTGCAGATTTGACTTGTTTGATCGCGAAGATTAAACATTTGAACCAAACGTTCCATTTCTGCAAAGGTTTGGTTTAATGCATTTTTTCCTTCGGCTTTATCAGAACAAATCATTTTTAAATGTATGATTGTTCCCATTAAAGTCCGGGTATCTGTAAGCGTATAGGCTTCTTTAAAGATTCCTTTTGGAATCAGTGAAGAAGCAAATAGCCCTCCCCCGGCAATTGCAGTGATCTTTATAAATTCTCGTCTTGATAATTTTTTCATTGTTTAAAATCTCTAGTTATTAGGATTTTGATTATTGTGATTTGGCGTTGGTGTGAACCAATCTTCTAATATATCTTCGTCTTTTATTTCACCATCGACTACATATTGGTTTGAATTCGTCACCCTCTGGGTAGCAGTGGCTTCGGGGGTGTTGTAATCGACCAGATTGTTGATTTGATGAGTAACAATCAACACCATACAAGCAATCACCAAAGTAAGGATAAATTTATCTAAGAATTTTTTTTGAGGTTTTTGAGTTGCCATATTTTTCTAAATTCCTGTTTTATCCATCGGTGGGAAGCAAGCACTAAATCCATAATCGGATCAATGGGGCATAAATAGTTACACCATGGGCGTTTGATAAATAGAGAGAGCAGTAGAACAATTACCAATATTACCCATTGAGGCCAACTGCCTGTGAATGAAAATAAATTTCCAAATATTTCAAAGCTAGAAAAACCCGGATTCCGCATTAACAATCCTAAAATAATGGCGCCAAATGCCAAACCACGCTGGATCCATTCTAGGTTTCTACGAATACTTTTACCGGGTGACCATAGGCGAGCTCCACCAATAGCACCCAAACATTCTTGGGCAGCCCCAAACGGGCAGAACCATTGACAATAGGGGTTTTTATTATCAACTGTAGAAACAAACAATATTCCCCCCATTAGGAAGAACCAATAAAGATTGGTACGCCAATTGGGGAAATAACCCAAAAGTAGAGAGGTGAAATTGGCAACTGTTACAGGGATGTTAAAAATAAATCCAAGATAAACCATCCCGATAATTAGTGAGAGCCAACGCACTTGTTTTTTATATTTAAAGTTTCCTCGGTGTCCAATATAACCAACTAAATACAAACCAAGGATTGCTATTTCAGGAGCGCCAAATTTTATGGGCTCAATTATGGTTTCAACTTCAAGACCTAATTGTGTTTCTGCTATCGTATAACTGGCAGTTCGAACAGCTTCGGCGATTGCATTAGAAGTAACTGTTGCTCTAGTAACTGCTTCAATCTCTTCACCAATTTTAAAAGGGGAAATGACTGGTAAACCTATGAACTCTTCAAGAAATTTTTCGTTTTCAATCCTTTCATAGTAATTTGGTGTTTCAGAGTTTGAGGTTACATAAGTACCAAGCACAGTTCCAGCTGGATCAATCCCCACCATAACTTTAACCGGACCAGCGTAACCTGGTGCTTCATTTAAAGATGCCCACCCTACGATCGTTTCTGTACGATCCTCATTTTGAATTACACCTTCAAAAGAATCGTTATCTAATGGCTTACAAAAATCTGCACTAGGCAGCACCATTTTACAATCAGGCGGGGCTTCATTATTGATTGCATATCCAATAATCCAAGTAATAATTATAGAAACAATCGCAAAAATTGCGGCTCGCTTATTCCAATAATCCTTAGGCTTTTTTGTTTTAATTTGATCTTTTTTTATCATCTTTAATGAAAGGATTGAGGGGGGAGTTTCCCCCCCCCTCAATGGATAGTTAATTGTTTCCTAAGTGCTAAAGACTAACTTTTAGCAGGTACTTTCTTTCCACCTGATAAAAGTCGCCAGAGGCCAACTCCGAGAATAATATCAATTACACCAAAGAGGGCTAGCCCGATCCAGAAACCTCGAGTTTCACCTTCACCAAGGAATGTGAAAGCAGCCATTACGCTAAAGAAAATCAAGAACCAAAGGAGAGCAGTTAGTAACCACTTCCACCAGTTCATTTCAAATCCTTTATCCTCGAAAAAAACCTTCAGGCCGACAGCTACACCGACAAACAGGATTCCCATGAAAAACCAAAATTGGGGAGTTGTAAAGTAAGCAAATTTTTCGTACATTGTATCCTCCTACCAGGTCACTTCGACATCGAACCATTTTTCAGTCAACATCCATTCAGGACCAGGGCGATAAGAAGCATTCCAACCATCGCCATCTGGATGATTCGGTGGATAATATTCTTCTTTTTCTGGGCTTGGGAAGAATGTATCTTGCATCCATACCAAACTTAGATCGGCTAATCCTGTTGGATCAACACGGCTGATTGCTGCAGCAGTTTTGTGAACCCAATTAGCTTTTCGGCTGTAAGGGCAAACTGCCAAACAAACACGACAGCCACCATTACCTAAAGCAGTTCCCCAGAAGTTGTAACAAGCATCTGGATCTAGGTACCAGTGTTCATAACCACGGACAGTCATGATTGCGTCGTCGCCATTGAAAATAGAATTTCCAGGGCAATAATCGGCACAAATTTGGCAATTCTTACAGAAATCTTGAACACCAAAATCGATGGGTTTATCAATTGTCATTGGCAAACTTGTTGTAATGATCGCAGGTCGATGGTTTGACCCAAGTTCGGGAGCAATACTAAAAATATGTCGACCTTGCTCACCAATTCCAGCATCAATACAAACAGGCACTGCTAACAAGTCATATCCGGAGTTAGGAGAATGTAATCGAGCGGAATATCCTAATCTTTGAATAAATGATTCCAATCGAGCACCAGCAATACTGGAGCGATTGTAAGCATCTGAACTGAGACCATAGGTGGGGTTAGCAGCCATCTGGCCCCACTCATGTGGAGTGGTTACTGCAATAGCATATTCCCAATGTTCTGGAACATCATAAGGTCCTTTTTCTGCCCCACGTAAATCGTGAGAGTAAACCCAATCTGGATTAAGCCTTGTAATACCAACCAAAGTTGCTCCAAATGTATGTGCCACTTTCTTGATCAATTCGGCAGCATGGTCTGGAGTTTTAAACTTTAAGGCTTCGTCGGGTACATTTCGATAATCCCATTCTTCTGGTGGGCTATCAGGACGAGCAGGTTTAACTGCACTATAGGCACTACTCCAGGTTTTGGAAAGTTGCCATTGCAAACCATATTTTTTCTGGTTTTCTTTCTGAAGAGGTTCTAGCACATCATGGCGATAATCTGCCGCAACTTGGCTATCAGGATTTTCCTTATAGAAAGCAGCTAAATGTGGAGGAAGTGCATCGATCCCTTGATCAGGGGTCCATCCTGCTCCTTTAGCTTTCTTGTAAGTTCCAAAATGACCTCGCCCCTCAACACGTGGGTCAGCACGTCGGCTTGTTCCAACTTTTTTATAAGTGGGCTCATCTACTTCATAAGCTTTACGGTCGAAGTATTGGTCGCCACCTTCAAAGCTGGCTCCCCAGCCGGTAAATGTATCAAAGTCTGTTCCTGCGCCTACACCACCCGCAGAAGCTCCTGCCAGACTAAGAACAGCACTGGCAACACCGGTCGCTTTGAGAAATTCTCTTCGCGAAAGCTTGGCATTTCCATCTGTTTTTTCAGACATCTTACCTCCTTAAACATTGCTAAAATAAGAACTAAATATAAGTTCTTTCCATTAAATTACTGATGTAATTCGCTCACATCTCATACTTATTACTGGGGTTTATTTTTACTCCTCAGCAATCAATAAAACCTTGTTTTGTGATTAGCGTATCACCAGTATAGATAGAGGATAACAATGTTTTTAAGACTTCGTAATCGGTAAAACATATACTCATTTGCAGGTAATTTTCCTACAAAAAATCTCTTGTTATTTAGAAAATAATTAATAATTATTTTTATATTTTCTAGACATAAACACGACGGCTCCTCCTAATAGAAGCAACAATGTAAATGCAGCATAAATTATCGCAGCGCGTGGTTCGTTTTCAAACATGCTGGCCCAAGTATTTTGGCCAAAAAAGATAATTGCACCAAACCATATTAACCATCCCAAATACCCTATACAGCTTTTTGGAAATTGATTGGATTGTCTGTCTATCTCGGGTTCACTTTTATTTTCTTCCATAAGTTTTCTCCCTATTTATTATCTTGAGCAAGTCCAAATTCAGGGAGGTCGATATACCACCACTCTTCAGCATTTTTTTGAGCGCCATAGCTCATGGCATCATCCATGCTCCTTAAAAATCCCCCGAGCATTGGAACCGTAGAAACCCCAGCCATTGCCCAAGAATGGATCCATGCTTTATCATCTTTAGCAAAAGGACAAACGGAAAAACAAATTGAGCAGTTACTGCCCACTTCCTTCCAATAGGTGAGGCAAGCAACGCTGTTTTCAAAATATGCCCGATGCCCAGGGTTATTCCATCCCCCTTGGATTTCCCAGGAGGGTTCATCATCTCCGCTAAGGGCTCCAGAAGGGCACGACTCAGCACATTTTTTGCAAACCTTACAAAATTTCATTATTCCAGCATCAATTGGTTGATCTGTATCCACCGGAAGATCTGTGATCATAAAGAATGTTTGGACCATGGGGCCATATTCAGGGGTAATTATTCTATTTAATCGGGATAATTCTCCATGCCCTGCTAAAACGCCAAACCCTGGTGCAACTCCTAATCCATTCGATGGAACCTGCCCAATACATTGATAACCCAACCCAGATATGAATGCTTGGGTATGGTTTTGGATGTATCGCGCACGGCTATAGCCCGTCATTGTAGTAATACTAGAAATCATAGATGGGGCGTGTTTCATGTTTTCGATGGAAAGGCGGATTGTGTAAGAAATCACCCATTTTGCCTTATCTGGAATTACCCGCTTATCCTCAGTTTCATATCCTTTTTCAACTTTTTCAAAAACAATCTCTTTTCCATCCCTGTCCACTGAATAGATTAATTTTCGAGTTTCTTCATCTAATTTTACAAAACTTACCTGGGCTGCCCCAAATTGGCGCATCGCTACTCGAATTACCCTTGCAGCCTCTGCGGTTGTTCCTTCCCATATCGGCATTCCCCTATCCTCTGGGCCGGTGACCTCGGGGCCTAGGAGGCTACTATTATTATTTATATCTGTACGTGCAGCAGAAAAAAACACATTTTCTAAATATGAAAAACCTGGGGTACCAGCAATCATGCGTTCTTTGGTTTTTCGTTCAGATTGAGCCAGCATAAGTTGTTTTTCTTCTTCCCCAATATACTTATCAATATTTGATCCACTGCCTGATATGAAATTAGTTGAATCAAATCTATTTGTTTGATCCCAATTTATTTCAATTGTAGGTAACTCAGCTTTCTTTACCCACCAAGAACGGTTTGGTCTACCTGCAGAATCTGCAAAGTCCAAAAAAGAATTCACTTTAACTGATTCTTTACTTACCTTGGGGATTGAAAGAGCTACGCCTGTAGTTCCCACAATTTTTAGAAATTCTTTTCGGGTTAATTTAACTTTACTATTCTTCATCAACCATCATTCCTGCTTGAATTGCAAAACGAATCATTGCGGCTCTGTTTTCAAGCCCTAATTTTTCCATAGCTCGGACACGGTAGGTATCCACTGTCTTTGGGCTGATTGATAATTGTTTACTAATCACTGTCCGAGAGTAACCTAATGCAACTAGGGTAAATACTTCAACTTCTCTTTCTGAAAGATCTTTTAACATTAATGTTTTTTCAAATCTCTGGGATACATCTTCCATTAAATTTACGGCTGAATCTGGATTTAAATATCTCTCACCTTTCATAACTGCTCGAATTGCTTCCAACAAACTTGAATGAGCAATTGATTTTGGCACAAATCCATCGCTACCTGCTTTGAAAGATTGTGAGATCATTTCCTTTTCACCGTGCATCGTAAGGACGACTACTTTACTTTTAGATGATGTTTTCTTTATAAGGCGAATCGCCTCTAGTCCCCCCATTCCCGGCATCCCTAAATCTATGATAATTACATCTGGTTTTAAATTATTCACTAAACTTAATGCTTCCTCTCCGTTATTTGCTTCCCCGATTACATCAAGATCAGCTTCTCCATCAATTAATATTTTTAACCCATCCCTTAAAATCTGATGGTCATCTACCAACATTACTCGAATAAGCTCTTTAGACATCAAGTACTTCCTCCAACATTGGAATTACAGCAGAAATTTCTGTACCCTCACCGGGTTTAGAATTAATCTCTAGCTTACCCCCTAGCAATTCCAATCTATCTTTTATTGCAATCAGTCCTAAATGACGATCGGATTTTTGCGAAAACTTCTCATTAACATCAAATCCAACACCATCATCTCTAATGAAAAGACTTAGTATAGAAGGGCCTGTCCATAATTTAAGGAGGATATTGTTTGCCTGAGCATGGCGAATAATATTGGTAAGTGATTCTTGCGATATTCGGTAAATGGTTGTTTCGATTTCTTTTGGTAATTCAATTTGGCCGATCTCAACATCCACTATCCCCTCTAACGAAGATTGAGTAACCATGTCTTCCATCAAATTTTCCAATGCTTTTTTTAATCCAAATTCTTCTAAAACAATTGGCCAATTCTGATAAGAAATACGGCGTATTAATTCAATCACATCAGAAGTACTTCCACAAAGACGATTAACCTCAGCGGATTGTTTTTCTTTTTCAAGATCTCTTTCTAAAATTTTCATTCTAATGAGGAGGCTGGTCAACATCTGGCCAGCACCATCATGCAATTCCTGGGCTAAACGGGTACGTTCAACTTCCTGTGACTTAATCAAAGCTTTCATTAATTTTTGCCTGGCAGCTTCTTTTTCATCAAGCTTAAGTTTTAGCCAAGATTTAGATATATATTCACTTATCTGGGAAGACACCGTTACAATTAAATCCAAATCCTCAGGAGTTACAAGCTTTGATTCTAACTTTCTTAAACTCATTACACCTAGTGGTTGATCGGTTCCCACAAGAGCAATTGAATAATGTTCAATTCTCGTCTGATTGTCAATGTTTATAAATCGTTTACAAGAGCGCTTATCCAATACTGTCGATAATTCACCTGATATTAATTCTTTTTGGCAATCACATAAATCTAGTGGATCACTGGCAAGGAGTATCGGTTTTTCATCATCATTTACTCCACTCCAAGTTGCTAGATGAAATTTACCTTGTTCAGGGTCATATAAATGAATCCAACCCATTTTCAATTCTAAAGACTCTAATACTTTCTGTAATATCTCGTATAAAGCGTCATGGATTTCTTGGTTTTTAGAGGTCGCCTGCGCAATTTGGTTTATTAAAGAATGTTGACGATTGGATATTTTTAGTGATTTTTGACTATCTACAAGGTGGTCAAGCATGTCATTGAACGATCCGGCCACTTTACCAATTTCGTCATTCGACATGATTGTCGCACGAGAGTCTAAATCACCTTTTGCAACTGCATTGGCAGCTTTTTGCAGTTCTAATATAGGTCGGGTCAACCAGTACAATTGGACAACCGCAAACAAAATAGCCACAATTGCTGAAAGAATCGATACCAAAAAGACACTTCGACTTCCAACTTCCATTGCCATTAATACACTTTCGTTAGGGACTAAATATGAAAGCCAATCCGAAAGACCAGTTGTGATCCAATAATTTAAAGATAGGCCGAGGATGAAAATTGGGATGAGTGCAATCCCAAATATTTTTACTCGAATAGGAACTGAATAAAGTAGTTGAATAATTTTCGTTATAACTTTCCTCATACCATTTGCCTCTTTTTTTGAGCCCAACTAATTATGCTATAGTCGAGGGATAAAAGCCCAGAGGCATGTGACCTATATGGTTTAGGGTATTTGTCATAAATAATAAGTTGGAAATATTGTATTAATAGTTTTTTTTATTTGTCATTATATTCTCCATAATCGGATATTAGAACCTCTAGTCTTTTAATTGACCCTACTTGATATTCATAAAACCAGCGTCCCAGATGTACATTAATACCAAAACAGTTGGCCCATATTTGCACCAAATCAATAAAAAAAGTCCCTGATACTCACATATCTGGGACTTGATTCAGGGTAAAACCCCTGCATATGGTGGGCCCGGAAGGATTCGAACCTTCAACCAAACGTTGGCGAGTTTACGTGTCCATAGAGTAGTACAGAGTCTATTGTGTCCATTGTTTCCAATTTAGAGGGGTGTTTTTGTCCACACAGTCCACATTGTCCATAGTTTCCAGGCTATCTGCACCAAAACTGCACCAAATTGGATAATTTCAGGAAAGGTGGTTTTGCCATATTATAAATATTTATTATCAATGAGGGACTCTTCAGCCCAATATTGATAGTAAATATTATTTAAAATTTAAACATGGTTGGAAATATATTTTGGAGTTGACCTAATTATTAATTTTTGTTAACAGTAATTTCGAAATGATCTTTAGTATAGTTGGGGAGAGATAATACCTTTCTCCCATTATCAAGTACTTTAAAATCTTGGTCAAAAACGTAATCATCCGTAATTATTATTTGTATTGGGCGATAGATTTTTTCTATCTTTAATACAAATGACTCGGGAGATTTCTGTTCCCAATAAAATTCAATCTCTTCTCCAGTCTTTTCACAATGCCACTTATAATTTCCTTCTAGTCCTGGACAAAAAACAAAGCAAAGGTTTTTAAAGGATTGAGTATTATTTCCAACATTTCCACCTAAGTTGTAATCTTCATTTAGGTTTAAGGGTATTAAGCTGTTTTCCCGAATAAACACAGGAATCTCATCCAGTTTTGAGGGTAATGTATGAGTTCTTAATCCTGAATACTTCTTAATATCCCAAAAAGATATCCAATCACCCTCAGGCAGATACACTTCTATTTCATTCAAATCAGGTTCAACAATTGGAGAAACTAATAAACTGTCCCCAAACATATATTGATATGAATTGGTTGAAATATTTTTATCCTCTGGATTAACAATACATAAAGCTCGAATCATTGGTTGCCCAGTAACACTTGAAGATCTTGCAGATTGTAAAATATAAGGTAACAGGTTCATTCTTAGATTTGCAAAAAATCTGAATATTGAAATTACCTCAGGTTGATTAGATCTTTGGGCAATATTCCAGGGAGTTCGATCATTTGATGGTTGTTTATGATGGTTATATTCTGAATGATATTGCATTATTGGAGAAAATGTTGCCATAGCAGTGGCTCTTAAATAGAGTTCAGCAGAAGGAATTTCTCCGCTAAATCCAGCAAAATCCCATCCCCAAAATGTTACACCAGAAATGCCTGCATTCAGACCTGCAAAAATTGATCTACGAAATGCCTCCCAAGTAGAATTTTCATCTCCAGCCCAATGGCAAGGAAAAGATTGAGCTCCTGTAAACCCTGCTCTGCTAAATGTTATCGCATCTGGTTTATATTTTTTCCCAATATTATAATAAGTCTCTGCATAAAGGTTAGGATACTCATTCCAAACCTCATCGCTTTTTCTTCCATCAGAAAATATTAGGTCACGTCCCCATATATGTTCACCCCCATCTGTTTTAAAACCATCAATCCCAATTTCCTCTAACAAGTATTTTCTTTTATCCATCCACCAATTGACACCATCAGGACTTGTAAAATCCATCAATAAACCACCATTGAACCAAAACGGCCGAATTCGGTATGGCTCATTTTCCTCCGTCATTACACAGTATCCCATTTCTACCATATGATTAATATCGTTATCCAACTGTAAATGTTTCTCTTCATTTTTCTTTAATATTGGAATTTGCCAGAGTAATACATGTAAACCTGAATTATGTAATTGTTCCACGAACTTTTTTGGGTTTGGCCATTTTCCTGATGATGGATAATCAAAATCAGAATATTGGAATATCTCTTTTCCTTCATTGGGAGAATACTTAGCATCATTCCAAATATAAAAAGTGTTTTCATCACTCCATGCTTCTAGAACGATTACTGAGGCTGGAATATTATATTTATTGTTTTGTTGAATTACCTGTTCCACTAAAGACTGACTGTTCCACTCATTACTACTTATCCACAAACCAAATGCCCAATTAGGCGGCAAAACAGGTCTGCCAATAAGTGAATTTAATTTGCTAATAATTCCTAGTAAATTATTTGGATTACCCAATATGATTTTTGCTTTTAACTCGGTATCTTTACCAAGCTCCACTTCCACAGTCCACATATTCCGGTTCTTTTGTGCTAGATCAAAAGCCGAATATCTCAGACTCTCCAAAACCAACCCATAACCTTTTGATGAAATAAATAGGGGCATTGGTAGATAGGTACGTAAACCATGGTTTTTATATTGTTCGTACACCCTTGTATCTAGTTTTTGTCCTCGTTGATTTATAGCGTTATATCTTTCGCCGAAACCATAGAATGCTTCATCTTCTGGACTATAAAAAGATAAAACAATATTTTCAATAGTGTTTTTTGGTCCTTCAATTAACTCTATGGAAGAAATACCTTCAATAATTGGTTTATCTTCATAAAATATTTTAATATTTAAATGATTTAAGTTGATATGGAAAATTGTAGTTCCAAGCGGAATTACTATTGAATTGGTTGTTTCAATGTTTAAAGGGATATCTTCTTTTTTTTCATCAGGTGAATACTCCCCAAAACCTGAGGTCAACTCAATACAGCCATTTGATTCATCTGAGACTCTTATGTACCCTGATTTGTTTTCTTTTGAATTTTCCAAGAGGACTACAACAGATTCTTGCCCCCTAATAATTTTTACTACTTTATCTAAGTAAATTCTTTTTCTCACCACATAATCAAAAACTTTACTCTGAACTTTGTCATCATCATTTTTAACAATAATCTGGTAGAAAACTTGGGATCCTGGAGGGAAAGATGGTAAAACAGCTTTCCAATTATCAACATCAACAATTAAACCAGCTCTTGCTGCTGCTTCACTTAGATGCCCTTCATCTGTAAATATTAAATCATCAAACTTTGGATCAATAAACTTTGGCTCGATTGTGTATTTTTCATCTTTATTTTGATCTATCCAATATATTACTGCAACATCTTTAACAGCCCCTACCGGACGGGTTAAGAATCCAATTTCTACAATTTCATTTGTGAAAGGTTTTCTTGGTGATTGTTCATCTGAAGAAATCTCATACGGATGGTGATCTCCAAAAGGTCGATGCTGGATTTCAATTTGATTTTTCATACGGTTTCAATTCTTCACATAAAATAATATACATCGCTTGAGACCATAGCAAAGGATCAGCAACTTTTCCCCATCGTTTGACCCAGCTTGAATAGAAGGTAGGTGCAAGAAGATGATCAGATATTTGTTCAGGTAGTTCCCCTTTATCGTTTGCGGTTGATTGGATAAATCTTTTCACCTGTATGGCTTTCTCGTATTGGTTAGTCTTACACCAATACCATCCAAGCCAGGCAGATAATAAAACCCATTCACCGCCCCCATAGAAAGTATCTTCTAAATATCTATATACTCCTCCATTGGGAAAATAGATATCTTCTTCAATTTTTTGCAGCGTTTTACTTATATTTTCCTGATCCACCTCGTGAATATTATAAGGAACTGCAAGCCCAATCAAACTTGCATCTACCAAGTCTGTGAGGCCATTTTTATCAAATTCTCCATTATGTAAAACCATTTTTCTGTAATATCCATCGGGATGAATTGCTTTTGTTTCTAGAAACGTTTTAATTTTATCTATGGTTTCGAGTATCTCATTACGATTAGTTAAGAAAGAAAGGTTTTTGACTGCAGACAAACCAGCATATATTGCAGCTAGTGTGGCAGGATGAATTGCTTCTAAATGCTCCTCCCAAAAATCATAACAAGGAGTATCCCAGAAGGTCGTTAAATATTTTGTAATTAATTCTATACTTGGTGAGATTTCATCAAGTATATTGTCATTCCCACTTAATTGAATATGTTCACTGATTGCCCAAAGCCATGTTCCATAGCCATCTAATTGGAAATCTGTCCAATTATCATCAGCAGGAAACCCATCAAGACTATATCTGGCAGGCAAGTATTCTTTTACCAGAATCATTTCCCCTGAAAACTTTTTGGAAATTAACGAATTAATTCTGCTTGACTGATTAATTATTACTTTGGCACCCCAGATATGGAAATCGTAAGAACTTTTATGATTTTTACTCCGATCCATGGCGTATGCAATATAACTGCCATCTCTGAACCAACTATAAGCATAGGTTGGGAAATTAGGGCTAGCTATATAAGAGCCATTTTTTTTCTGGTTATTGAGTATTATTTTTACACTTTGGTTGTATAAATCCATAATTTAATTGATCCCTCTAATTGAGATAAAAAATAGGTGGGGCAAATATAAACACCCCACCTATTAAAATTGAATTATGCTTTAGGGCAATAAGGCCTCAATTCCGGCTTTTGCTTGTTCAAGAGCCTCTAGAGGAGTAATAATACCTAAAACAGCTTGATCTAGAGCTGCACCAATTACATCAGTCATTTCGTTCTGTCTTTCAATAACTGGAGGAACAATCGCATATTCTAGAGAATCAAATACAGCTTGTCGATTTTCTGGAGGAGATTGCGATAAATATCCTACAACGTAATCTGGATTATTTAGTGCGGGAAGTTCCCAGGCCGAATCAATTCTGATTTCTGCCATCGCGGGGTCACTAGTAAAGAATTTTACCCATTTATATGCGGCTTCTGCATTTTGAGTTCCTGCAAATACATTAACAGCGTTGGCAAAGAAGTGAGTCGCTTGGGTTGCCATTCCAGGTTCTACCTGAATGTCCCAATTGAAAGAATTTTCTTCAAAAGCGGAGAACATCCAAATTCCAGACACCAACATTCCAAGGTCCCCACTGATAAAAAGGTCACCATCAGAAATGCCACCCATCTCGGCATTTGTGGGCATGACACCTTCATCTAACAAACTGATCATAGTTTCTAAAGCAACAACACATTCAGGTGAAGTTAATAAAACTTCAGTTTGGTCTTCATTGAAAAATTGGCAGTTATTTTGAGCAGCCTTCTTATAGAACTCCCAAAAATGAATACTTGAATGGATTCCCCAAGCATCGTCATTCCCTTCCATTATAGACTTGCCAGCTACAATAACGTCGTCCCATGTCCAATCAGCTGCAGGATATGCTACTCCAGCAGAATCAAACAAATCTTGGTTATAATATAGCATAACGGTGGAGAAGGTCTCGGGTAAACCAAGTTGCATACCTTTGTAATTAAAGGCATCGAGGGCTCTCTGATAATAGATTGAAGCATCATAGTCTGGATCTGCTTGGGCAAAAGGTTCAAGATTCAACAGAACTCCTTTTGCAGCATAGCTTACAAAACTCTCATAGTTCAATTCAAAAACATCGGGAGCATCGCCACCAGCGATTCGTGTTTGCAGCTTTGTAAAGTAATCATCGTAAGAAGCTGTTTGAACCTCAATATGGATTTTTGGATTTTCTGCTTCAAAGATGGATATCATTTCATCCAAGTCTTCGAGATGGTCGGGAGCAGCAGAGAAGGTGAAATAAGTTACTGTTACATCTTCTTCTTCTGCAGGTACCTCTACGATTACCTCTTTCTCCACCACTACTTCCTCAGTTACAATTACAGTTTCAATAATTGTCTCGGGGGTGCAACCTGCAATAAATATACTTGCAAGTAAGACAAGTGCAATTACTGGGGTAAATATTTTTTTCATTTCTAATTCTCCTTAATTATTTTTATACAAAATTTGAATTTGCAACTAAAATAAGAATTCTATTTATTTATATACACACCTCCTTTGACTATCCTTTTATTCCACTTGTGACAACGCCTTTTACAAAATATTCCTGAGTAACCAGATATATTATTAACATTGGGATTATAGTAACTACGGCACCAGCCATTACTAGATTCCATTGGGTAAGATACCTGCCATGTAATAATGCCAGGCCAACAGGTAAAGTCATAATTTTCTCATCATTAGTGACAAATAAGGGCCACAGATATGCATTCCAAGCTTGCATAAATGCAAAAACAGAAAGGGTGGCTAAAGCCGGTTTTGAAACAGGCATTATTATTTTCCAAAATACAGTCCAATGACTAGCACCATCGATAAAAGCTGCTTCTTCTAAATCTTTTGGTATGGTCAAAAATGATTGACGAAGCAAAAAAGTTCCAAAAGCGGTGAATACCATTGGAGAAATTATCGCTTGATAAGTATTTATCCATCCTAGGTATCGCATAAGAATGAAAAGGGGAACAATTGTTACTTGGGAAGGAACCATCATTGTCGCTAGATAAATTAAAAACAAAGCATTTTTTCCTCGAAATTCTAAGCGAGAAAAAACGTACGCAGCCATTGACCCACTAATAACTTGTCCTATGGTTACAGAAATTGCAACAAGTAGACTGTTCATTATCATTCGGTCAAAAGGAAGCAATTCAAATAATTGGGAATAACTATCTAAAGTTGGATTTTTTGGAAAAAACTCTGGAGGCATAGACAAAACATACTGATTGGTTTTTAAAGAGGTCGACACCATCCATAAAAAAGGAATAAGCATTGTGGCTGCTGCAATGATTAACCCAATGTACATAAAAACATTTTTAATGTTAACTTTTTTGTTTTTTTCCATAATATTTATACGTTAATAATTCACCCAACGTTTTTGAGCCCACATTTGAATTAGGGTGGCAGAAAAAACCATTATAAAAAGAGCCCAAGAAATTGTTGATGCGTAGCCCATTCTGCTATATGAAAAAGCATTTTTTACAATTTGTTCAACCACTACACTAGTCGCTCCTGCAGGCCCCCCTTTGGTCATAATCCAAACTTGATCAAAAACTTGAAAAGAATTAATTAGAGCCATAATTGTTACAAAAAAAGTAACTGGTGATAATAGCGGCAACGTGATGCGAAAGAATCTATCCAACCGGTTTGCCCCATCAATTTTTGAAGCTTCATAATAAATTTCGGGAATGTTTTGTAACCCCGCCATAAACATAACCATGAAAAAACCCGTGTCTTTCCAAACACTTGTCAAAATAATTGCAGGCATCGCCCAGGCAGGATCATATAACCATGCCGGTCCAACAATTCCAATTAAAGATAGAAGGAAATTTAATAACCCAAATTTTGGATTAAAAATCCACATCCATAACAATGCCACAGCAACCCAAGCAGAAACAACAGGGATAAAAAAGGCAGTCCTAAGAAATTTCCTTCCAATTAATTTCTGGTCTAGAAGAAGAGCAGCTGAAAGAGAAGTGATTATAACTAGGGGAATATATCCCAAAATAAAGCCTAAAGTGTGCTTGAGTGACAGCCAAAAGTTTTCATCGGCGAATAATCTGGTAAAGTTTGAAAACCACACAAAATTTGGAGGAGTAAGCATATCCCATTCAAAAAATGTTAAACCCAAAGATGCAAGAATTGGAAACGCGACAAAAATAAGCAACCCAAACAAACTTGGGCTGAGAAACAAAATAATCCAAACTTTTTGATTTTTCTTTTTCATTTTCCCATTAGCCGTTATCCGATGGGTGATTCAAATATCTCTTGAAGTATTAACCCAGCTGCCCCACGTGCCCAAGCTGTGTCATCCAATCGATCGATAGTAATCGTGGTTCTACCTCTTAATGCAGGCATTGTTTCATTTAAAAAAGCCTTGTTCATTCCATTTAAGAAATTATCTCCTAAACGTAGTCCTTCCCCACCAACAATAATAAATTCAGGGTCAAAAATATTTGCGAGATTTGCAAGCGTACTACCAAAGATATAACCTGCATTCGAAATAATTTTTTCTGCCTCTACAGATCCCGAATTGGCCAGATTTGCCAGGGTTTTAATAGAGTCCTGTTTAGTTATAAGTCCTTGTTCAAAAGCTTCGTTCACTAATGCAGGATCAGATATATAGGCTTCCAAGCACCCCTGTTTTCCGCAATCACAACGTTTCCCACCAGGTGTAATTACAGTATGGCCAATTTCGCCTGCACCACCCTGTCCTCTGTAAATTTTTCCATTTGTGACAATACCAAGCCCAATTCCTCGGCCGATTGTAACTGTCATGAAATGGTTTGCGCCTAAGCCTTTGCCAAACCATAATTCGGTAAGAGTGAATGTGTTAACATCATTGTCAATATATACAGGAACCTTCATAATTTCTGACATTATTTCTTCTACTTGAACATCTCTCCAACCAATAATAGGGGAATGTTGCAAGACACCCCTTTCAACATCGACAATCCCTGGCAAACCAATTCCAACACCCTGCAAATCCCCCCGATCTAAGCCTGCCTCTGTTATAAAATCATTTGCAATTTTTGCAATTTCTTTGAAATTATTTTCTGGGGCCCCAACTTTAAAATCTACCTGTTTTGTCTCGATAACTTCTGCTAAAAAATTCGTAATAGCAATTGCTAACTTATTTTCCATTAGTTTAATTCCGACAACATATCCTACATCGGGGTTTATTGCAAGAAAAACTGGTTTCCGGCCCCCACTTGATTTTCCGAGTGATTCTTCAACAATAAAATTTAGCCCCATAAGCTCACTGGTAATATCAGACACCGCTCCCGCAGATAAACCAATATTTCGAACAATATCAGTTCGGGCTGTCGGACCATTAATTCGTAAATAATTGAGGATATTTGAGCGGTTAAGTTCCCGCATTAAGGTTTTATTACCGACTTGCGCCATGTAATCCTTCCAATAGTTAGTTTTTTCAGTGAAAAAAGTATGTTTATTGTAACCGATAAATAAAAAAAAAGTAATTACTTTTGAATTTTCATAGGAAGGGGAATAAAAATAGATAAAATTGTATATATCCCAATTCAGATTACCCCCTGCTTCTAATCCAAATTAGAATGAGGATTAATTAATTCAAAAATATTTAGAGACCAGTCCCTCCACCCTCTGTCCATTGTCAATCGTTTCCAAGATTATTTATTCAAATTTGAAACAATAAAAAAGTTCCTAATACCAAGGCACAAGAAACTTTTTCAGGGGAAACCCCTTAAATATGGTGGGCCCGGAAAGATTCGAACTTTCAACCAAACGTTGCCGAACATACATGTCCACAGAGTAGTACAGAGTCTATTGTGTCCATAGTTTCCAATTTCGAGGTATGTTTTTGTCCATCTTGTCCACAGTGTCTATAGTTTCCAGGCTATCTGCACCAAAACTGCACCAAATTGAATTAATTCAGGAAAGGTGGCTCTGCAAACAGAACTATAAGATATCTATAT
>Ga0209042_1000251_pt1 | contig 65876 bp, 46 predicted proteins | sample SaaInlV_200m_DNA_6_FD_184649 | JGI IMG/M metagenome (GOLD analysis project Ga0209042, IMG submission 184649) | Marine microbial communities from expanding oxygen minimum zones in the Saanich Inlet - SI037_S2LV_200m_DNA (SPAdes) (version 2) | ecosystem: Environmental > Aquatic > Marine >... | reverse complement strand
TTCCGATCGGTTTGATCTTAACAATAGCAACGTCCCCATTCTTCAAAAAGTCTGGGTTCTCTTCAGCAACCTGTCCTGATGCAGGGTCCAACTTAGACACTAGTTCAATGAATTGACATGGAACTTGCGCTGTGTGAACATGGAAAACTGGTGTGTAACCTTTAGCGATAACTGTTGGATGGTTTATAACCGCGATTTGCGCTTCAAACTCTTCAACAATTTCAGCTGGTTGAGCTGCATCACAGATAACGTCGCCTCGAGCCATGTCTTTCTTACCAACACCTCGGATGTTGATACCAACATTGTCTCCAGCTTCGCCTTCTTTTAACTGCTCGTGGTGAGCTTCGATTGAACGAACTTCACCCTCAATTCCAGTTCCGGATCGACCTGGTAATACGATAACCTTTTGTCCGATTTTCATAATTCCAGTTTCAATCTTTCCTACAGGAACAGTACCAATTCCAGTGATATCGTAGACATCTTGGATTGGCATACGCATTGGTAGTGTAGTTGGTTTCTCTGGTGCAGGGAACTTATCAATCTGTTCTAGAACAGTTGGTCCTTTGTACCATGCCATCTTGTCAGACTTGTTTGCAATGTTGTCGCCCATAAGAGCTGAACCTGCAATAAACGGAGTCTCTTCAGGATTGTATCCAGCTTGTTTAATAACAGCCTTAACATCCTCAACAGCCTTGTTGTACTTAGCCTCATCATAATTAACAACGTCCATTTTATTGATAAGAACTGAAAGTGCTTTCACACCCATTGTTCGTAGCAACCAAACGTGTTCCTTTGTCTGAGGTTGTACACCGTCTTCACATCCAACAACTAAGAAAGCCGCATCTGCTTGCGAAGCACCTGTGATCATGTTTTTAACAAAATCCTTATGCCCCGGAGCGTCAATAATAGTAACTTCATAATTCTTAGTCATAAGCTTCTTATAAGACAAGTTAATAGTAACTCCTCTCTCTCGCTCTTCCTTCAAATTATCCATCACATACGCGAACTCAAATCCTACTTTACCATGCTTTTCTGCTTCTTCCTTGTACTTTTTCATTTCCTGTTCGGAAACTGCGCCACCATCGAAGAAAGTTCTACCTACAGCAGTACTTTTTCCCTGGTCAACGTGTCCAACGAAGACAACATTCATTCCTGGTTTTTCTTTAGCCATTTTTGTTTTTCTATTTTAATTTAGTTAGTTTAATCACGCTTTCGACGGGATTTCTCCCACAAAAGCATAAAATATGATGTAAATATTGATTTATAAGACTACTGGTTTTCGGCTAATCCTTTACGCTCTCTTATTTGTTTGATTATCTTAGTCTGCATATCACTTGGCAACTTCTTAAAAGTCTGACTAACCAAAGAGCTAACACCTCGACCCTCAGTCGCACTTCGAAGATCACTTGTCCATCCAATCATTTCAGAAACAGGCAATTCAGCCCTAATTGTAATTCCAGTCTCATCCTGCTGAACATCAACCAAAGTTCCTCTCTTGCCAGAAACCAAGCTAGTAACAGCCCCCATAAAAGAAACAGGCGCCTCAATCTGATGAACCTGAACAGGCTCGTAAATCGCAGGAATAGCCTTAGCAAACGCTTCCTTAATCGCATCCCTAACAGCCGGATAAACTTGCGCAGGACCTCTATGAATCGCATCCTCATGCAACTTCATATCAACAACAGAAACTTTCATCTTATGACACGGCTCTCTCGCCAAAGGACCAGCATCCATAACCTGTTCAAAAGAATCCAACAACAACTCAATAACCTCACCAATCTGAACAATACCCTTCGTCCTATCCAAGAAAATCGAACCCTTGTAAATATTTCTATACTGCTGCGCTTCATCCCTAGAAATCCCAAGCGTAACCAAAGTCTCATTCAAAGCTTTATCCTTTTTCTTAATCCTACCATTAGGCAAAGTCCCATCAGCAATAGCCTCGACAATCTCATTCTCCAAAGGCTCAACAGTTATGAAGAAATCATTATGCTTATTCGGCGAACGCCCAACAGCAATATCCCCAACCTTACTAACAGATTCTCGATAAACAATAATCGGCGGACCCATTGTAACTTCCAACCCCTTCTCAGACTTAATTCTGTTCTCAATAATTTCCAAATGCAACTCACCCATACCACTCATCAAAGACTCGCCAGTCTCCTCATTAATCTCAATCCTCAAAGACGGATCTTCTTTCCCAACCTGCCTCAAAATCTCAATCAACTTTGGCAAGTCCGCAGTTCTCTTCGCTGAAATCGACTTCGTAACAACAGGCTCAAACAAATGACTAATAGCCTCAAACGGCTCAATCGGATTAGTAGAAACAGTCTCACCAACAACAACATCCTTCAATCCAACAATACCAACAATATTACCAGCGACAACCTCATCAATCTGAAACCGACTAGCACCTTTGTAAATCGAAACCTGCTGGGCCCTAACACTGGTCCCCGCAATATTCATATACAACTCATCTCCCTGCTTAATACTACCACCAAACAATCTACCGGCTGCAACCTCTCCAGCGTGCGGATCAATAACAATCTTAATCGGAACAAACGCAACCTCGCCATCAATATTACAGGCCTTCAAATCCTTTCCAACCTGACTATCAATATCGCCATGCCAAATTTTCGGAATCCTATATTCTTGAGCAGTCACAGGATCAGGATGATTATTAACAACCATAGAAAGGATAACCTCATGGATCGGAGCCTTCTTAGCCAAGACCTTATACTCCTCGCCACCAGCTTCGTAAGCATCAATTATCTCCTTAAAACTAATTCCATTCTTCTGCATGTACGGAATACTCAAAGCCCAATTATGGAAAGCGGATCCAAAAGCAACAGAACCATCAGCAACATTAACTTGCCACTTCTGCTTATACTCTGGCTCAGCAATCTCAGCGATAAGCTTATTCACAGAATTAATAATGTCAACAAATCTCTTTTGCATTTCTTCAGGAGTCAACTTAACTTCTCTAATCAATCTATCCACCTTGTTAATAAAAAGAATCGGTCTAACTCTCTCCTTCAAAGCTTGTCTCAAAACAGTTTCAGTCTGTGGCATAATTCCTTCAGATGCACACGACAAAACAATAGCACCGTCAACAGCTCTCATAGCTCGAGTAACGTCACCACCAAAATCAACATGCCCAGGAGTATCAATTAAATTAATCAAATAATCCTGGTCATCAACTTTATGAACCATAGAAACCGAAGCCGAATCAATTGTAATTCCCCTCTCCGTCTCATCATCATGAAAATCCAAAGTCCTAGCTTTACCAGCTAAAGCTTCACTCATCATTCCAGCTCCAGCCAAAAGATTATCAGAGAACGTCGTCTTACCATGATCGATGTGAGCACAAATCGCAATATTACGAATATGCTTCGGGTCCTTCTGTAAAGCCTTCACCTTGTCTGCCATATCAACTGCCATGTCTAATCATAAAAAAATCGCTTTATAAAAGTTTGCGTAAGAAATCAAAGTTGTGAACATAAATGAGACTTGGATCTCGCAGCATAACGCTCTAAAACTTCTGAAGCCTCTCGTCCTTCCAGCATTTTGAAATCTAAATACATTTTCCCATCACAATAATGGACATCGTGCCCCCCTCTTGGAAACTCTTTTCCAAACCAAATTCCACTCTTAACATGCTCCAAATCATGCTTCCCCTTCACATCATCACGACTAGAAGACATAGTAAGAAGATTAAAAAAACAAGGTCCATGCAGAAATCCACTCTCCCCCATAAACACAGTTAAATTGTCAACCTCTCCATCTCTCAACTCATAAACCTCCAAGGCCTTCTCCATTAAAAAAAGACACATCCAACCTTTATAAAAATAATTATACTAAACAATATAATAAAAATTTTGATTCTTAGCAGGCTTAGACGAGGCGTGAGGTTGTAAAATGTGCAAGCGCACATGAGCGTTCTCACAACGAAGTATAAGTCACTAAGAATTAAAATTACCGAGCTGCGTCGGCTTGCTTCTCTGCATCATTTCTTTTCGAAACAGCATAAGACTCACCACTTCCTTCAGCTGCAGCCATTATCTCTTTAGCCAAAGTCTCAACAATCGTAGCCTTCTTATTAAACGCCTTATCATAAGCACCATTAACAAAATATCTCAAAACCAAATTCAATCGTCGTCGAGGAGAAACGTCCACTGCCTGCGGATACTTAGCACCACCATACTCAATCGAAGTAACCTCATCCCTCGGCGCACCATTCTCAATCGCCCTAATAAAAACCTTCAATGGATTCTCTCCAGTCTTCTCCTCAATAATCTTAAATGCATCAATCACAATCTTCGTACACCGAGCCTGCTTCCCCGTAATCCAACCAGTAATAATCTTATGCTTCTTCCCTCGTGAACCAGGAACCTGCAACAAATTAATCAATCGCTCAACAACATTAACTTTAGCTCGAGTAGGGTCCCACTTAATTCGTCCATGCGATTTCAACATTAACTTAGCATTCAAATTAATAGCCTTCTTCATTCCCGGATCTTCAACTCTAACTTCCGAAGCATCAAACAAACCAAAAATCTTCATTTGTACCATTATCTTCTACCCTTCTCGATCTTACCTTGCCAAAGTCTTTCCAATGGCTGATCGTTTACTTTAATAACACAAAATCTAACCCCAGACAAATCTCCTTTCGTTCGCCCCTGCTTCCCACCAATTCTCTCAATAATAACTTCATCATGCTCATCAACAAATTTCTGTGCTAAGTTTCCAGGAATAAAACAAGATACTTCTTTACCATTCTTAATTAGCTGCACCCTGCAACATTTTCTCATAGCTGAGTTAGGCTGCTTAGCTTCCTTTTGCATTTTCTTAACAACAATACCTTTAGCCTGAGAAGCTCTACCAATCGGATCAAACTTCAAACTAATTCCAAGCCGCTTCTTTTTATCCGGCAACCTGTTATCTCTAAATTTCTTTCTCTTATTCTTCAATTTTCTTCCACTCATTAATCCCATCTTATAAATTATGCGAAAAGTTGCTTTAAAAACTTTTATGCTATCCTCAATTTAGTAATATGAAAAAAGTTCCTCAAAACATCCCCGAGTTCCTTTTCCCTCATTCTATTTCGACCAATCAAAGCCGCTTTACTTTGCCGACCAGCGTTGACAACAACCGAATTTTCTTTAACTTCAACCTTATTAAATTCAACCGGAGAAACAACCTCTTCAACAAATTTCCCAATTCCCTCGTTACTATCAACCGCAGGCATTGCAACAATCTTAATTTTCTTTCGCAAAATATCATTCAACTTCTTAACATTAGCAGCACCCTTCCCGATCGCAATAGAAACCTTCGCCTTAGGAACGGCGAAAATAATCTGATTATTGTAAACAAAAACCTTCGTCGTTTCAACCCTCGTAGTCTTCGCAAACAAATTAATATACCTCATCAACTGCATATCAATTGTAACTGCCATTATTACTTGATAGAAAAAACTTCACACTCGAAATCAAGATTTAGTTCTTTAGCAAGATCAGCCTTAGTCTTCAAAACATCAAACTCAACCTTTGCCGCTTCAAGCTTTTCAACAGTACCATCTCGAGTATCTTTAGCAATAAAAACTCCCTTCAACTTCTTACTCTTCAAAGCCTGTCTAATCCCAAAAAGAACATTTCCCTTCTCCATTGCTTCCTTAATTTCCTTCACGCTCATTTTTTCTTAACCACCTTCTTATCTTTCTTATCCGCTAAAGATCCAGTAACCTTAACCAAAAGCCCAGGCAATCCAGTACCCACAGGAACTGGCTGATTCAAAATAATATTCTCAATCACCGACGCTAACTTGTCTTTCTTTCCAGTCTTAGTAGCCATAACAAATTGTTTAACAGCAGTCTCAAACGAAGCCCTCGCCAAAACAGAATTCTTATCAGCAATAATACCCATACGAGTAATACCCTTAACCGCACCAGAACTAACCATCATATCCGCAACCAACATCGCATGCTTTCTATCAACAGCCAGACCTTGCGAACCAATCACTTTGTTAATTTCATTAACAACCAACTGCCTAGCCGCCTCAACACCAAGAACCTGTGCAGTCTCATGAATATCATTACTAATTGTCTTATCAGCATCAACACCCTTAAATGGCATAACTTCCTTAAGATTAGAACCAGCAGTCAAAATCACGAAATTCTTATCTCTCTTAACAACCAAGACCTGCGAGATTTTCTTAATACCAGTCAAAATAACTTCCTTAATTTTTTCCTTAGTCTTATAGATAACCTTGAAATCTTCCTTGGCCATATCAAGAACCATTCCATCAGACAACTTCTTAACGTCAAACCCTTTCTCACCAAGAACCTCAACGGCCTTATCCAAAGAAATATGCGCACCCTTCAGCAACTTATTATCAACACTAATCTTAATCTTCTTAGATCCAAAATCAATCGCAATATCAGAAATAATTTCCTTCAACTTAACTTCCTTAATCTTCTCAGCAATAACTCTAGCATCCTTTTCATTGTTATGATCCTTATCTAAATAAACTTCCATCGTCGGTGTTTTAGGTAATTTTCGAGCATCCAAAATCTCAATAATACGAGGAAGACCTTGCGTAACCTGCATCTCCGCAACACCAGCAGAATGGAACACGTTCAAAACCATCTGAGTCGAAGCCTCACCAAAACTCTGAGCAGTCACAACACCAATCGCTTCACCTGGCGCAACTTTCTTACCCAAATGCTTAGCTGAAATATCAACACCATCAAGACCGTAAGCAAACTGAACAATACTATTCGAAGCATCCCTAACAGTTCCATCATAAGCCATAATTAAATCCTGCAAAGCGTTAGCCAATCTTCTATACAAATAACCAGACTTCGGTGTTCGCAAAGCAACATCCATCAGACCATCTCGACCAGTCATAGCACCAAAGAAAAACTCCTGAGGCTCAAACCCTTTCATTAATGAACTATAAATAAATCCTCGTGCCTTCGGGGACAAATCTCCTTGCTTGAAAAACGACAAAGTCCTATCGGTATACCCAAAATCAATTCTCCTACCATGCAATACCTGCTGCCCAACAGAACAAGCAATCTGAGTAATATTCAACATACTACCACCTGCACCAGAACCAATCATCTTACTTGCCAAATTATCTTTAGGGAAACCATCTTTAACAGCGTCACCAATCTCAGTCCTAGTCTCATTCAAAACCTGCAAAATCTTATTCTCTCTAGTCTCAACAGCAGTCTTACCAGGCAACAACTCTAAACTCTCATTGTAATAACTCTCGATAATCTTCGCAGCCTTACCCTCAGCATTCTCAATAATCTTCGCAGTCTTATTTTTCACAGTTTCAGGAACATCCAAATCATCAACAGAAAGAGTGAATCCTGTTCTAGACAAGAAAGTTGTACCAAGCGCAAAAACCTGTCTCAAAAGTTCAACAGCATCATCACGACCAAGCTCTTTATCTGCAGCTCTCAAAACCTCACCCTTACCAGTCTTAAAACTAGTCGCATCAAAACCCTTGCCAGCAATAGCCTTAGGCAAAATCTTATTAAAAACATCCTTACCCAAATTATTCTTATTCAAACTTGGCGCTTCAATTCCAGCCTCATGCAATAACTGCGAAGCATCTTCCTTGCTCATCTCAGATTCATTCAACATAAAATTCCCACTAACAGCATCCTTAACAGTCCCAAGGAAATTCATATTATTCTTTGGCGAAAACAAATTAGTATTAACGTTCAACAAAACTTCAGCCTCAGCTCGAGCTTCCTCTGTCTGCGGCGCATGAATATTCATCTCGTCACCATCAAAGTCCGCACCATACGGAGCACAAGTAGCAGGATGAATTCTAAAAGTTCTTCCAGGAATTACCTTAACAAAATGTGCCATTAACGAAGCTCTATGCAAAGAAGGATGCCGATTAAACAAAACAATATCACCGTCGACAAGATGCCTTTCAACAGTATATCCTGGCTCAAGCTCGTCAACCAATTCATCTCTAAGCTCATCAACAATTCTCTTCCTCTTACCGTCAGATCTCAAAATATAATTCGCCGCAGGATAACCAACCTTAGCAACCAACGCCTTCATTCTTTTCAAATTAACAGTCGTAACTTTCTCAGCAACAGTCAAAATCTTAGCAACTTCAAACGGAACACCAACTTCATTCAATCTCATATTTGGATCCGGAGAAATTACAGTCCTCGCAGAATAATTAACTCTCTTACCAGCAAGATTCTTTCTAATCCTACCCTCTTTCCCCTCAATCCTTTCCTTGATCGTCTTCAGTGGCTGACCGCTTCTATGACGAGCAGGCGGAATCTTCGCAATCGAATTGTCGAAGAAAGTCGTAATATGATATTGCAACAAATCCCAAAGATCTTCAATAATAACTTCAGGAGCACCGGCATTCAAATTTTCCCAAAGCCTCTGATTAGATCGAATAATATCAGACAACTTATGAGTCAAATCATCTTCAGATCTCTCACCAGATTCCAAAGTAATCGAAGGTCTAACTGTTACAGACGGCACAAGCAACGAAGTCAAAATCGCCCACTCAGGCCTCAATGTTCCAGCATTAATACCCAAAACTTTCAAATCGTCGTCGCTGACCTTAACCAATCTCTCTCTAATCTCAGAAGGGAAAAGTCTCCGCCTACCAGATCTAAAGGTTGTAGGTTTCTCCAACTTTACCTTCTCCTGAATAATACTACAGTGCGGGCACTTCTTCCCGTCCTTAGCTTTCTTAATCCGACCAATCAAATCCTTCTTCATATCCTTCTCTTCCTTAATCAAAACTTTACCGCAAGCCTCACAAGTAGATCTCAAAACCAAATCAATTATCGGCAAATATTTGATATGAACAACAGGCCTCGCCAACTCAATAATACCTGGATGACCTAAACACTCTTTTAATCGACCACCACAAGTTCTACATCGAACACCAGGATCAATCGCACCAAGTCTCAAATCCATCAAACCACCATCAACTGGATAACCATCAACATCATACAATTCCGGAGTCACAATCTTAGCAACACTTAACTTTTTGATTTGCTCAGGGCTAAGCAACGAAAACTCCATTCCTCGAACCTGTTTCTTTACTGGTCTAATCATTTTATTCGTATTTATTCTTCAAATCAAATTTAGTTAATAAATGCAAACCCTGCAACTCCTCAATCAACAACTTAAACGCGTACGAAACCTCAACCGGCTCAACCTGATTCGAATGGCAAAGAGAACAAACCCTCTTATCATGAATCTGATCATCGATAACCAAAGTCCCACACTTAGTACAAATATTAATCACAACCTTATCGGAATCATAACGCTCCTTCAACAAAAGACTAGCACCATGACCAACCAAAGCTTCCTGCTCCATTTCACCAAGCCTCAAAGCACCACCACGACTTCGACCCTCGATAGGCTGCCTCGTCAACAAAGCAATCTTACCCGAAGCTCGAGCATGCATCTTATCAGCAACCATATATTTCAACTTCAAATAAAACATATTACCAACAAAAATCTTAACAGGCATTCTCTTTCCAGTAATCCCATTATACATAACTTCTTTACCGTCAGCCCTAAACCCAAGTTTCTTCAAATTGTTTTCCAAGCTATCAATATTCTCTCCAGAAAAAGCAGAAGCATCAACAACGCGTCCAGACAAAGCCGCAACCTTTCCTCCAAGAATATCCATCAGATATCCCACAGTCATACGAGAAGGTATACCATGAGGATTAAACATAATATCCGGTCGAATACCACTAACAGTAAACGGAACGTCCTGCTCCGGAGCAATCATACCAACAATACCCTTCTGCCCGTGCGGTACCGAAAACTTATCCCCAATCTCAGGAATCCTCAGCTCTCTCATTCTAACTTGTATAATTCTATTTCCTTCCTTATCGTGCGTAACAAAAACAGCATCAACAGTTCCAGATTCCTCTTGTTTAATAGCCGAAGAATTCTCTTTCTTGGCCTGAATAGAAATTTCTCTAGCTTCACTCAAAAACTTAGGCGGAGAAATCTTACCAATAACAACCTCGCCCTCATGCATCTCAGCTTCAGGATAAACAATTCCATCATCTTCCAAATACTTATAACTCTCCTCAAGCCTATATCCAGAAACATCTTTATCAGGAATAGTAATCTCGTCCTTAAGTCCACCCGCATAATTCAACTCAACAGAAACATAAGGTCTAAATCTAGAACTCCTACCAAAACCACGATCAACAGAACCACCATTCAAAACAGTCGCATCCTCCATATTATAACCTTCATAAGGCATAACCGCCAAGACAACATTCTGCCCAACAGGATGAACATTCAAAGTATCGTAAGTAAAACTTCTAACCAAAGGTTTTTGCGCATAATGTAAAACCGAAACATCAGTATCAATTCTCACTGGAAAATTACCTGCGTAAATACCAAGACCCTGTCTATATGCCCTAGAACCACCCTTAACCATACGAGCAGGAGGATCATGATCACCAAACGGAATCAACGAAACACTAACACCAAAAATATCCATCTTATCAACTTCCAAATGCGTATGCTCATCAGTCAACTTATCGCTCTCAAGACAAACATAACAATCATCTTCCTCAGCAGCATCCAAATATTCCAAAATTCCCTTCTCAAATAAATTCTCCCAAGCCAAAGAACCATTCTTAACTAAAGCCAGGTGCTCATTCGTCAACATAGATTTACCATTCTCAACAACAATCAAAGGTCGAATAACTCTACCAATTTCAGAACTAATAAAAACGGTATCTAAAAACTTGTCAAACCGAACAGACATCTCAATTGGCAAATTCCCAGCTCTCCTTTCAACCCTAACAGATTTCACAAAACCACCAACATCATCAGTCGTTCCAACAAATCGACCATTATAGAAAACATCTAATCCTTCCTCGTCCTTCATCCCAACACCCTTCAAAACTTTCATAACAGCGTCGTGATCCATAGTTGTCCTAGTAGAAATCCTCGACAACAAAGCCAAATTTTTCCTCAAACCAATCTCAGTTCCCTCAGGAGTTTCAATCGGACAAAATCTACCATAATGAGTTGGATGAACAGTCCTCGCAGCCAAATTCTCCTGCTCTCCGGGCAAAGTAGAAGTCACTCTCTGTAGTTGAGACATAATCGCGAACGAATTATTCTTATCCATATTCTGCGTAACACCACTCCTCTCTCCAATCCACGAACCAGTTGCAATCGCAGATTCAACTCGATGCGTAAACAAAGTCGACTTCGCAATCGTCTTAATAGAATAAAATTTCCGCCTCTTCACAGTCTTCTGCAAAGTATGCTGAACTTCCCTCAATAAAATATTAATATTAACCCTAAACAAATCACTCAACAAATCTCCAGACAACCTAACTCTCTTATTTGCATAATGATCCTTATCCGTAAAAGCCGCCTCAGGATTTTCCCTAGCAACATAAAACTGCTTAATAAATTTACAAAGCGTTCGTGCTTTCTCCATTCTCGCTGCCTTATCCAAACCAATATGCGGCAAAAAATAAGAATCCATTCTCTGCTTAACACGATCAAGCATTTCCTTATTCGTACCCTGTAAAGAACTCTTCTCAGCAATCCACATCAAAGCATCATTAACTTCGCCGACATCTGCATATTCATAAAGATTAACAATCAAACTATCAGTCTGCTTCCCAATCAACTTCACAATATCAGCATCACTAGTCATACCCAAAGCCTTCAATAAAACAATAGCGGGAATATCCCTAAACCTAGAAAAAGAAATCTCCAAAATTCCATCAGGACTCTCAACCAAAGAAACAGGAATTTTGTAGGCGCCTCTCTGGGAAAATAATCTGAGCATCAAACGGTTCTTCGCTTTCTGCCATTCAACAAAAGTCTGGTTACTCGCCAAATCCTCAGCCATAACCATAACTCTCTCATTTCCATTAATCAAAAAATAACCACCATGATCTTTCGGATCAATATAATTCTTCACCAAATCTTCCTCACTCATTCCCTCAAGATTACAAGCCCCACTCTTAACCATCACCGGAATCCGCCCGAGCTGAACTTCCTCAGTCTCAACCTGCCCAGCATAATTAATAGTCATCTCCATCCAAACAGGAGCAGAATAAGTCAACTTCCTCAACCTAACTTCAGCAGGTGTCACGGGCCTCGAAGAACCATCAGACTCAACCATGTTCGGCTTACCAACACGGATCTTTCCCAACTTAATCTCAAAATCCTCATTCGGCAAAGCATCAGACAACTCAGTCACAATTTCCTGCATTCTATTCTCAATAAAATCATTAAACGATTTAATATTAGATTCAACCAAAGAATGATTCTTCAAAAACTCTTTAACCAAAATATGCTCAGCCATCTTAAATTACAACCCTGAAATAATCTTCATCAGCTCGAGAAATTTTCACAACGTCACCAGTCTCACAACCTTCTGGAAGTGCTGGATCCTTTTTTGAAATTTTCGGTAGTTGCGCCAGAGCAATGTTAAACTTAGATAAAACTTTATCAGCCTCGTCGGTGTTCAATTTCGTGTGCTTTGGTTGGAGTGCGTGCATCTTACTTTTTAGAATATTCCTTTAGATATAAAAAATATCGAAAATGCCTTTAAAAACCTTTCTACTTTTGCCATTCTAAAGTAGTTCGCGTCAAAATTGACATAAAAAATCCAGGTATGGCCCCGAGGGGATTTGAACCCCCGACACCTGGATTAAAAGTCCAGTGCTCTAACCAGGCTGAGCTACGGAGCCATAAATTACTTATCAAAATTCAATTTAAAAAACTATTGCTCCAGTCATATTAAAAAATCATAACGATCCGTGCCCACCGCTACTACCAAACCCACCTTCAGCTCTCATCGTCTCGCTCAAATAAGTCCCACCACCAGTTCCACCATTCTCACCAGTATCGCCAACCTCGCTAATCTCAGCAAACTCAAACTTACTCAAAACCGCCTGTGCAATCCTATCGCCCTTCCGAATCTCAAAAGCATTCTCACCATGATTAATCAAAATAACTCCAAGCTCTCCACTATAACCAGCATCCAAAGTCCCAGGAGAATTAACAAGCGAAATCCCCTTCTTCAAAGCAAGCCCACTTCTCGGACGAATCTGCAACTCATAACCAGCCGGAAACTCAACCTGAATCCCGCTCTTAACAAGCACTCTTTTCCCGGGCCTCAAAACATAAACATCCAAATCATCAAACTCCTTCTTCTCATTCGTCCCAACTTCCAAAAAACTGCCACAAGCAGAAATATCCATTCCAGCGTCACCCTCATGTTCATACTTCGGCAAAACCGCACCCTCTCTCAATTTTTTCACCCTCATCGTCACCATACAAAAAAGAAAGCGAAACCATTTATAATAATTATCGTGCCACACCATCCACTTCCATTTTAGAGGGCAATAGAAGGGTCTGACCTATCTATTCCCGGATCATAAAAACTAGAATATTTAGAATCTCTCTTCTTAAAAAGTTTCATTGTATTAGATAACCTTAAAGGGACATAACACAAACAAAACGGCAATCTCTTCACGCTCCTAATATTTTTACCAAAACCCCTCATGCGCTTTTTAGCGCTATGCTTCCAAAAACCATAAAACATATCATCCGCATCATTCCCAGCCACAGGATGCAAGTCATGACTAGCAAGCCTCCTCATTCTAACCCGGGTATATTTGAACTCCCTTATGAAGCTCTCCCTCGTCATAAATGGCATTACAAAACAACCATTTTCCTATTTAAAAAAACTACTAAATCAAACATATCAACTAAAACAAGTCAAAAGACCTTTTTGTATAAAATATATCGCCACAACAATTTTCAACTCAGACAAAATAGGAGCATCAACAATAATTAACAAAGACACGATAGTGTCGATTATACTTGCAATATCTCCACCAAAAACAAAAAACAAAGCCTTCAGCAAAACAAACACAGCCGCAATAGACAAAATAATATGAGGAACAATTCCATGTATACTCTCCAAAACAAGCAACAAACCAAAAAATAAATCTATATTACCAAAAATCACAATAAGACCAAATTTACTTTCATACTTGAGCTTCGAAAGATTAGGATCCTCCTTGTGAAAAAACATACCATAGATTAAAAAAACAATCATCAAAATTCCCGCTATTTGCAAAATGGGATCAAACTTCACAGCACCATTGTAAATAAAAAACACAGACAAAATTAAAAAAAACACAACTTGCTTATCCATATCAAAAACCAGCTACCCTAACTTTAAAGGATTTATATTGTTAAAAATATATAATGCGGACACTTACTCAATCTTATCCAAATACTTTTTCACAACATCCTTTCTATGAGGATAAACACAATCGCTACAATCCCAAATTTTACCCTTCGGCAACTTATCGCTAAAAAACCACTTCCCACTTTTAGATTTAATTTTACAACCACCCTCTTTTTTAGACGTATCATATTCCGGACAAAAACACAAAAGACAATTCAGCTCATTTGGAGGCATATCATGACAAGGTTTATTTTCAGCATAACAAGGACACTTATCCAAAAACTTTTTTCTTCTATTTTCAAAAGTAAAATCTTCAACGCTAGAAACACTTTTTTTCATTATTTACATAGCTCCTAATATTAAGCGCCACATCCATTTTGTGTCTGATTGTGACAACTAGGACACTCCTCAGTACAATGGCCTCTCTTAATCATCTGAGTCCCGCACGTCGTACAAAAACCACCAGGCTCTCCAGCCAGCTCTTCTTCCTCTTCAGACTTCTCCACACTAGAAAGGTCAACATTAAACTCCAAATCAGTCTCCCCACGAACAAACACCTTCTCCATAAATTGCCCAATATAATCCACTATAGATTCGGCAGTCTTAATATTTCTATGACCAGAAAACATAATCCCTTTAGGTTCAAATTTTTGATGCTTAAATTTCTTAAGCACATCTTCAATAGGAACTCCATACTGAAGAGAAATAGAAACCAACGTACCAACCGTATCCATCAAACCACCAATAGTGCTACCCTCTTTATTCATTGTTATAAAAAGTTCTCCAGGTTTACCATCGGGGTACAACCCAAAAGTAAGATAACCCTCGTGTCCTCCAATATTAAACTTATGAGTTATTGAAGTTCTAGTGTTAGGAAGTTTTGTTCTCCTCGGCACACCCTTCTCAAAATCCTGAGCACCATCCTTATCTTTCTTAGAAAAACTAAGCGGCTGGAATCTTTTACTACCATCTCTATACAGGGCAACAGCTTTCAAGCCCAATCTCCAAGCATCCATATAAACATTTTCAATCTCCTCGACAGTAGCATCCTCAGAAAGGTTAACAGTTTTAGATATCGCACCAGACAAAAAAGGCTGAGTAGCTGACATCATTTTCAAATGCCCATCACAACTAACAGTCCTCGCCCCATTTTTTGGTTTATTAGCACAATCAAAAATAGGCAAATGTTCATCCTTAATTATACTACCCTCAATAGTTTCTTCTTTTTCAATATGCTCCAAAATTTTATCAACATCGTCAGAAGAATATCCCAACTTGCCAAGAGCATTTTTCACAGTACCATTCACAAGCTTAAGTATCCCACCGTCAGAAAGCAACTTAACCTGGACAAGCCCAATCTCTGGCTCAATACCCTTAGTGTCACAATCCATCATAAACCCGATAGTTCCAGTAGGCGCAAGAACTGTAGCCTGAGCATTTCTAAAACCATATTTTTCTCCTCTCTCCAAAACGCTACGCCAAACACCCTCGGCATATTTAAGCAAACCCAAAAATCCCTCAGGCAACTTATCCTTATCTATATCTAACAAAGCATCCTTATGCATTTTTATAACATTAAGCATGGGCTGCTTATTTTTTGAAAACTCCTCAAACGTTCCAATCGACTCCGCAAGTTCAGTCGAAGTTTCATACGCCCTACCTGTCAACGCCGCAGTTATAACAGCCGCAACAGCACGACCCTCGTCGGAATCATAAGGAAGCCCCAAGGACATCAGCAAAGAACCAAGATTAGCATAACCCATACCAAGCGGCCTAAATTTATGAGAATTTTCCGCAATCTCCTTAGTCGGATAAGAAGAATTATCGATCAACAAATCCTGAGCTATCGCCGTAATCCTTACAACATTCGAAAACGAATCAACATCAAAAGAACCATCCTCCTTCAAAAACTTCATCAAATTAAGCGACGCCAAATTACAAGAAGAATTATCCACAAACATATATTCGCTACAAGGATTAGACGCATTAATCTTCCCGGAATTAGGACACGTATGCCATTTATTCACAGCGTCATCAAACTGCACCCCAGGATCTCCACAAAAATGAGTCCCATTAGAAATTTCACCAAGAAGCATTTTCGCAGGATATACTGGCATCTCGTCAGCCATATCTTTATTGTGTATCGGAACAGTTTTCCAATCTCTATTATTCAAAACAGACTCCATAAAATCATCACTAAGCCTCACCGAAATATTAGTATTTTGATAAGAAACAGTCTCAGTAGCTTCCATCCAATCCACTCCATTATCTATCAACATATGCATCTTCTCCTCCTCTCTTCTCTTAGAATTTATAAATTCCAAAATATCCGGATGACTAATATTAAGTATGTCCATTTTCGCTGCACGCCTCGTTTTTCCACCAGACTTAACAATTCCAGCGACCTTATCCCAAAACGCCCAATAAGCTAACGGACCAGAAGGAGATCCACCCCCAGATAATTTTTCCCGAGAAGATCTCAAGCTCGAAATATTACTTCCAGATCCAGATCCATGCTTAAACAAAAGCGCTTCTTTTTTCGCAAGATCCATTATGCTTTCCATAGTATCATCCACACTCTGAATAAAACACGCAGAAGTTTGCGGATACATAGATTCTTTCCCAATAGGTATCTTAACAACCTCGCCATTTTCAAAAACATAAGCATCCTTCTGCCCGCCAGATTTAAAGTTATCAATCTTCTCCACTTTATGAGTTCCAACATTAAACCACACCGGAGAATTAAACGCCATCAACTGATTCACATTAATAAACGACAACTCTCTCTCAAAATTTTCAAGATCATCAGAAGATTTAAAATAATTATATTTCGCTGCCCAGTCTTTCATCGTCGAGGTAACTCTCCAAACAAGCTCCTTAAGTCCACCCTCTCTTTCTTCAGAATTTTGCTCTCCAAAAAAATACTTAGAACAAGTTATCTTCCTCGCCAACGGACTCCAAAAAGAAGGAAACTCAGCATCCTTCTGTGTAAACAAAATTTTTCCAGTATCATCAGATATTCCAATATCAGACTTCTCCCAGTCTATAGAATCGAAAACCTCACCAGGTATATCTTTCGTAAAAAATCTTTCTATCTCAACATTACTAGTATTTTCTGGACTCATTTTAATTTTTTTATCTCCTCATTAAATTCTTCAATATCCGCGAACTCCCGATAAACCGCAGCAAATCGGATATATGCAACCTTGTCAACTTTCTTCAATTTGTTCATCACAATATCCCCAACCTGAGAGCTCAAAATATCTTTATCTTTTGCAACCCTCCTAACTTTTGCAACAATATCATCAACTATAGCATCAAGATTATTGGAACTAACATCCAACTTCTCAAAAGCCTTTTCAATACCATATCTCAGCTTGTCACGATCGAATTGTTCTCGCCTACCATTTTTCTTAATAATAGCCAAATCAAACTCAACCCTCTCATAAGTTGTAAACCTCTTGTTGCACTTTAAACACTCACGCCGCCTACGGGTTAGAGCCCCACTGTCTCTTTTGTCAGTAACCTTCGTCTCAACCGCCGTACAATATGGACATTTCATTTTTGTTATTTTGCAATGAACACAAGATATTGTATCTTGCACCCCTTTTTGCTACAATTACTTGTAGTTGTAAGAAAACATTAACCAAAAGAGTATTTAAAGATTATTGTAATAAAAAGCATTATTTCGTTCACAATAGTTAACTTTACAAAACTGACAGTTACTTTTTTTGAATGGTCACGCAACCTTAAATACCAAAACACACAAACAAAAAAATCACCGTCGAACTCAAAAAAACAAGCAAAATCACAAACAAGCAAAAATCTTACACGCATTACAAAGCTCACTACTAGCAGGCTCCCCACACTTCCCACAAACCTTCATCTCTCTAACATTCTCACGCCGCAACCCAGGAACCAACTTCTGAAAATTCTCAACAATCGCCAACTTCTCCCCATCACTTATATTATCTAACCAATCCCGAGTATCAGCCCGATAAGTCTCAAACGAACACGGACACTTATCATACAAAATATCAAACTTCATCTTCTTCGCATAAGCACGAATATCATTCTCTGCACAAAAAAACAAAGGCTTAACTCTCTGCGCAAATCCCTTAACTTCTTTCCCGCCCGTCGCTGGCGAAGAATTAACTCCAAGTAAAACATTTCCCTTCAAAAAATTCATCAAAACATTCTGCGCCTCATCATCCAAATTATGCCCAGTCACAATTTTATCAGCACCAAGCTTCTTCGCCCACTTATTCAAAATCCACCGCTTAATAATCCCACAAACCGTACATCCCGTCAAATTCTTCTGCTTCTTCAAAACAGCCTTAATAAAACAAATTCCTTGCCCCAACTCCTCCTTCAAATCAACAATCGTCAACGGCACACTCATCTCAGAACAAATTCTCAACATATTTTCCTTATGCGTCTCAGACCACTGCCCCAAATACAAATCAATCATCAACCCCTCAACATCATAACCCAATTTCTTCAATATATATAAGACAGAAGTCGAATCCTTCCCACCCGACAAAGCCACAACTACCTTATCCGTTTTCTTCAACAACTTATATTTCGCAATCGTCTCCGCAACTTTCTTCTCGATAATCATAATACAAGAATGTAAAATCAGTTTTTAAATTCGAAGGTTAACACCGATGCCCAGGAGTAACTAGTTTCCACAAAAGATTTATAAACAAAAACATTCTCAATAAAACATGACAGACAAAAAAAAGGACACAGATTACAAGAAAGTAATGAAAACTTTATCTAAAAATTATTGGGCAATCTCGACTGTAGTTCTAGCACTATTATTAATCGCACTACTAGCATCCGGAGGGTCAAGCGGACAAACAGTTAGTGCACAAGAAGCAGGACAAAATCTACTATCATTCGCAAACGCACAAGGAGCTGAAGCCGAACTAATCTCAACAACAGAAGAAGGCCCATTCTACGAAGTAGTTCTATCAATCGAAGGACAAGAAGTTCCATTATATGTAACAAAGGATGGAAAGTCATTCACACAACAACTAGTTTCACTAGACGCAGCACCTTCCGCACCAAGCACACCCTCAACACCTACACCTACTAACATTCCTAAAAACGATAAACCAGTTGTCGAAGCATTTGTTATGTCCCACTGCCCTTACGGAACCCAAATAGAAAAAGGACTTCTGCCAGTTGTAGAAACACTAGGAGATAAAATCGACTTCGAGCTTAAATTCGTTTACTACGCTATGCACCCAACACAAGGCGAAGTAGAAGAACAGCTAAACCAATACTGTATCCAAGAAGAACAAAACGCAAAATTCAACAACTACCTAACTTGCTTCCTAGAAGCTGGCGACGGAGCTGGATGCCTGACATCAACAGGAATTGATACTGCAAAACTAGAAACATGTACAACTGCAGCAGATGAAGAATTTAATGTAATAGCAAACCTAAACGACCAATCATCATGGTTAAGCGGAAGATTCCCTAAGTTCGATATTCACAAAGCCGACAATGAGAAATACCAAGTAGGCGGATCCCCAACACTAATCATCAATGGAGCACAAGCACAGGCAGGACGAGATTCAGTATCTCTACTAAACGCAATCTGTGCAGCATTCGAGACAGCTCCAGAAGAATGTAACACACAATTCGAAGCAGGACAACCAACACCAGGATTCGGATGGTCAACTTCAACTTCAGCAAACAACGCAGCAGCAGGTTGCGGAGTATAATTTTTTATTTTTAGAACTAACTAATTAGAAATAGGCTTATCCAAATAAGCAACTTCATCATCTGACAACTTCAAAGTATTCCTAATCTCATTCCTCTGCAAAATAACCTTCAACAACAAAAAGTCCTTCATCGCAGTCTTCGTAGAAATATGACAATGCTTAGCGTACTTCTGGCAAATCGTTTTCTTCTTCGCCGCCCTCTGATTCTGCAACCATATCTTCAAAATCCGACTAGGCTTCTTATACTGAACCCACCCACTCCTATCATAATCCTTCACACCGGCGACGCCAGCCCCCAACAAAAAATACTCATAAACCATAAACCTCCAATGCCTCTGCCTCCTAATCCTCCCCCTAAAAACATCAGCCAAACTCAAAGCCTCAATAGCCTTACACAACTCCTCGCCTTTATACGCCAACGGAATATTCTCCTCAATCCACAAAAACACATCATCAATCGGCATATTCACCTCATCATAAACTCTCAACATATCCTCATCAATCTTCGAAGTCTGAAACACATGCTGCAACGCAGTAAAAATCGACTGCTCCTTATTCCTATCCCCAACCTCACTAACCAGCTCCGGCGAATCCATCTTCGACAAAACCTGCAAATCATTAAGAGCCGCACGAATATCCCCCCGTGCCTTAATCGCAATCGAAGTCAAAACCTCATTCGAAACAACGACATTCTCCTTCTCGCAAACATCATTCAAAATCGCAGACACAACCTTATGATCAATCTCCTTCATCTGCACCAACTCAGCCTTCCTCCTCAACATACTAAATTTCTTATTCCAAATATCATTCGCAGTAATAATCACAGGAAACGCCGACTTCTCCAAAAGCCCAAGCAACTCACCAAGCCCACCCCGATCCTTAACCGAAGCAATCCCATCGACCTCATCAACCAAAATAATCTTATTCTTTTTAAACAAACTTTTCTGCCGACTAGCATTCCCAACAATCTCACCAATCTTCGCCTTATTCCTCAAATCCGAGGCATTCAACTCCAAAATCTCAGCATCCATCTCCGACGCTATCGCATAAGCCAAACTCGTTTTTCCAACTCCAGGCGGACCATGCAAAGCCACAGCCTTCTTCTTCGGAAACATCTTCAAAAAAACCTTAACCTTATCAACCGCCAATTCCTGACCTTTCACATCCTCAAAACACTGCGCCCGATACTTCTCGCACCACGGCACATTATCCATATTCATCATCGTTACTCACCCCCCTTCAAATCCCCTTTGTCACCACCAAGCCCCGCCATAATAAACGCAGCAATCAAAGCCTCCAACTGAATAAACTCATCAGCTCCCTCAACCAACCTAAACTCAGCCTCACCAGTCTTCTCAGTCAACCGAACCTTCAACGCATTATCAATCGGCAAATTCCAAACCTCCTTCTGAATCGCCTTAATAACATCCTGCCCAGAAATCGACTCTTTCAACATAATATCCAACAACTTCGTCCTCGAATTCACAAAGTCCCCACTCAAAGCATAATCCAACACAATCTTAATATCAGACGGCTTAGCCTTCGACACAATCGTATTAACAAGGTCTGGAGTCAAGTTCGGCGAAATCGACGCAGTTGCTTGCAACAGATTAATAACTCTCCTACAATCGCCCTCAGACGCCTCATACAAAGCATCAAACGCGTCAGCACTAATCGACAAACCCTCGCTCTCAGCAATCAAATCTATCCTCTTCTTAATATCCTTCTTCTCCAACAACTGAAACCTAAACACAACAGCCCTAGACTGAATCGGATCCAAAATCTTAGATGAATAATTACAACTCATAACAAACCTGCAAGTCGAAGTATAATTCTCCATAGTCCTCCTCAAAGCCTGTTGCGCCTCCCTCGTCAAAGCATCCGCCTCATCCAAGAAAATAACCTTAAATGGCACATCTCCCAAGGCCTTCGTCCTCGCAAAATCCTTAACCTTCTGCCGAACAACATCAATTCCCCTCTCATCACTCGCATTCAACTCCAAATAATTCTCTCTCCAAGATTCACCAAAAAGTTGCTTAACAATTATCAAAGCCAAAGTCGACTTCCCAGTCCCAGCCGGACCAGCAAAAAGCAAATGCGGAATATTCATCGAATTAGTCAAAGACTTAACCCTCTTAATAATCTCCTCCTGCCCAACCATATCCTCAAATTTTTTGGGCCGATACTTCTCAGTCCACACCTCCGAATTAAAATGCTCACTCATTAAAAAAAATAACACTCCCGCTTTATAAGGATTATTGTACTGGAAGTTTATTCACGCCAGAATTACTTATGCCGCCTTTTTTTTAAAAACTTTCGGATGCCACCTAGGACAACCTTTTCCCCACTGTACTTCCTGGGCCCTCCTTGTCAAGCGAGAATCTTTCACAAAATGAGGATACTTTCTATCATAATAAGTTATACTTCCTGATAAATATATCAACCCCCCTGGGTTTAATCCAGGAAGCGAAAACGATTCTAAAATACCTTCTCCCCCGAAAGCCATCGCATTTGAAAAATAAATTTTATGCAAACCACCATTAAAATCTCCTAAAAAATCTAAAATATCTGCCTCAACAAATTCAATCTTATGCAAAGCATCACCAAAATCATTCATTCTTGAAGAAAAATAATCTTTCCTATTAATTAAATCAGATGTTCCAATATCATGAACCCCACCCAAACAAAAAGGGTTAAGGTTGCCAACCAAACTATCACGGAAAAATAAATCATCCTGCGCCGCCAATAGAGTCGCCTGCTCTCTTGCGTAATTTATCTGACACCGAGAATTATCAACTGCATAAACCTTCTTCACATATGGAGACAGGGCAATAGGAACATCTCCTGACCCGCAAATAGAAACAACAACATCTTCTCGATGAGGATCGATCCCAGCCAAAACCGCAGGGACACTTTCATTTGTACAAGGATATTTAACATTTCTCGGATCAATGCCAACTTCCCCAATCTTTTCTACCATCATATCTCCCACCAATTTCTCCAACCAGAACCTAGAATTACAACTACCTATTTCTCTTCAACTTTCTCTTACGCTTTTCTTTCTTAAGTCTCTTACGCTGCCACTTCCAACGCATCTGACCCTTCTTCTTCCATCTTCTACTAGATCTTTTCATAACAACTTATCCAAATTTCACTTTATAAAACTTGCCCCTGCTCTCAGGGGTATGCCCGAAGGCGCCCCAACAAAAAGATACCTTTTAAAACGAAATAATATTCATAAAATAAAGCCCTGTAGTCTAGTGGTCAAGGATACGAGACTCTGACTCTCGTGACCCAGGTTCGAATCCTGGCGGGGCTATATTTATTAACGATAAATACTAATTATAATTATGAAAATCAAAGCAACACTAATCTCAGAAAGAATCACGTCAAACTCAGTCGAAGCTCAAAATCTACACGCATCACAAAAATTCGGCGAAAAACTAGACAACAAAATCCTATACTCCCTACCCGAAGCACTCTTCTTAGTTCAAAACAAAAAAATGGAAATCTTCAATCACCAAAACAAAAAACTAACACAAAAAGAAATCCTAAACAAATTCCAAAGAATCGATAAAAAATTCAAAACAAAATATCTCGTATTTAAAGATCTAAGAAAAAAAGGCTACATCGTAAAAACAGCCCTAAAATTCGGAGCAGATTTCCGAGTCTACAACAAAGGCTCAAGCGAAAAACACTCAAAATGGATTTGCTTCACCACATCAGAAAATCAAAAAATGACATGGCAAGATTTCTCCGCAAAAAACCGAGTCGCACACTCCACAAAAAAGAACTTACTAATCGCAATCGCCGACGAAGAGGGCGACGTCTCATACTACGAAGTCAAATGGACTCGACCATAAAAATCTTTATAATCTCTGCTTAATTCTAATTCCCATGATAGACATCCAAGAAAAAAAGAACAAGATAATCTCATTCCTAAAAACAACAGGACCATCCCTCCCCGTCCGGATAGCAAAAGCAATCGAAATGGACCCAGTCTTCGCATCCGCAATCGCGGCAGAACTCCTCGACTCAAAACAAATCATAACAAGTCACATGAAAATCGGCGCATCCTCACTCTACCTGATTCCTGGCGACGAACAAAAACTCGAAGACCACACCGACAGCCTAAAATCCGCAGAGAAAGACGCCTATTTAAAACTCAAAGAAAACAAACTACTATCTGACGAAAACGAAGAACCAGCAATCCGAGTAGCTCTAAGAAACCTCAAAGATTTTGCAAAACCATTCAAGCTACACGAAAAAATAATGTGGAGATACACCTTCACGCCAGAAGAAGAAATCAACAAACTAATATCCCCATCAAACGAAAAGCCAGAACCAGGGCCAACTCCAGAACCGAAAAAACCCGAGCCAGTCATGGAAAAACCTGAGCCAAAAAAAGTAGAACCAATATTCGAAAAATCAGAACCAATTATTAACAAACCAAAATCCAACAACAAAACATTCCTAAACGAAATCGAAGAATTCTTAGAAAAACAAAACACCAAAATCATATCTATCGAAGAAGTCGACAAAAAAAACGTAGTAGCAAAAATTCAAAACTCACAACAAGCCATGTTATTCGCCTTCAAGAAAAAAAGAATCACCGAACTAGAACTAATAAAATGCTACAAAAAAGCAAAAGAATCAAACCTCCCATATCACATAATAACCCAAGGCGAACCAACAAAAAAAATGAACGACACAATCAACGCCTACAAAAAACTCATAAAAATTGACAAACTAAGCGACAAATAAGAATAACCTCAGAGTAATAAATTTCATCACGAAACACTTTTAAACCCAAATTAGTACCTTTAAACATGGGAAGAATAAAATCAAAGCTGATCAAAAGAACATCGAGACAACTAATCGAAAAGACAGACGAGTCTTTCGGAAAAACATTCGAGGAAAACAAAAAAGCACTCGGAAGCACATTGCAAAGTAAAAAAATGCGAAACAAGATCGCAGGTTATATTGCACGGATAAAAAAGAATACAAAAACAATCATTGACGACGAACAATAAAGATGACAGAAGAAACACAGAAATCACAAGAGAACTCTATTTTCATTGGGGGGAAACCTTTCATGAATTATGTTACAGGCGTAGTCATGCAATTTAGCAACGGAGCCGACACAGTAACAGTAAAGGCACGAGGTAAATTCATCTCAAAAGGTGTAGACGTCGCAGAAGTAGCACGAAGAAAATTCTTAGAAGATAAAAAAGTTTCCGTAACAAATGTTTCAATCGGCAGCGAAGAATTCGAAAACAAAGAAGGAAAATTGGTCAACGTTTCAACCATCGAAATAGCCCTAACAAAAGAATAATTATTTATTTTTCTTTTTCAACAACTTATTCAACTTTCTATCAATATCAAGCACCTTCTTCTCAATCCTCTTCAACCTTCGCCTATCCTGAATTCTAGTAACACCTCTATAAAGCAAATAAATAATATAGACAAGAAGAACAATTCCAACCGCCTTAAAAATCGTAATAAAAGGACCAAGCTTATCCATCAAAACAGGAATAACCTGATCAACCAATCCACTTGTATTCATCGCCACCTCTCCAACTACCATATCACCTAATACAAAAACCAATATATAAAACTAATGGCTCTGCCGAGTGCTGACCTCTAAATCGCAGCAAACAAAGTGCGGTGATTTTCGAGAGAAGTACGAATGGCTCTGCCGAGTGCTGACCTCTAAATCGCAGCAAACAAAGTGCGGTGATTTTCGAGAGAAGTACGAATGGCTCTGCCGAGTGCTGACCTCGGGACCTCCGCCTCATGAGAGCGGCGCTCTACCGCTGAGCTACAGAGCCAAAACTAGAAACTAAAATTCATTTAAAAGACTTACTATGTGATCAATCTTTTGAACCAATCACCAAACCTGTCAAACCATCCCCTCTTCTCAAAATCAACCCTCTTAAATTTCTCAGAACATTTTTGACAACTACCACCGCAATCAACCCCGGTCTCATCACCATCCATCACACCATCAAAACAATAATCACAAAACTCACTATCCCTCCCATCATCAAGATGAATATTCAAATGTGGATTATCAACATCACCTTCTTCAATTCTCGCAATCAAATCATTATCCAGTCTATCATAAATCCCAATAAAATCCTGCCCACATTTACTAAACCTCCTCGTATAAATATCAACATTAACAGAACAACTCCTAACCTCCTCAACAGAATCCGCACAAGAATTATCATCAACACAAACCCTCGATTTAGTCCCCTTCAAATCACTAATCGCCCCGCCAACCAAATCCATAAAATTATAATCAACGTCACAACTAGTCCATTCACTACATTTAATATCTGGAACACACCGACCACTCCCACACTCCAGCTTCTGTGGAATATTATATGATGTCCCACACTTATTCAAATCCTTACACTTTGGAACAGTAAACCCACTACTACACCTAGACCACTCACATTCCCACTTTTCGACACAACCAGCATCACAATATTTCACAGTATCTGGAACCCCCGTAGGAATAAAACAATCAGACGAATCGCTACACTCTCTTTTCTGAACACCGTCGACACAACCCTCCCATTCATCACATTTCCACTTAGACTCACACTGAGACTTCCAAACTCTCTCCTTATCAACCAAGCTCAAAGCAAGAGTATCAGAATCCTGCCTTGGAGATTTTTCAATTTCAATAAAATCTTCAAACCCAACATTTTCCAAAGGACTTATGGTAACATTAACACCGTCCTCACCAACACCTGTCGGACAATATCTCACAAAAACCTTCCGAGGGTCCTCACAAATAGGCGACGAAAAATCCTTAACAATATTCAATTTCATATCAATACTCTGAGGATTCTTCTCAGCCGGAATTTTGAACGCCCGAGAATCCTTGATATTTGGCACATCAGTCAAATCATAAACCTGCTCAGAAAAATCAAAAAACGAAGCACTCATCGAATTAATTTTATACGCATCCTGCCCCCTCTGGATCTCCATAAAAATCATCTTCGAATAAGCATCATAACAAGCATCATAAACAAAACTCGAAACCTTATTCACCTCAATACATTCATCAACAACAATCTCATCACCATTAACAGAAAAAATCCAAACAAAAAAAACCAACGCCAGAATAACAATAATCAAAACAAACACATTCAGCACAACCCACCATTTTTTTTGCATGATAATTTAAGAGAAAAAGAGTTTATTTACTTGACTATTTCGAATTCTTCTTCAGCTCCTTCATCCATTCTCGACTTCCAATCGGATATGAAGAAACAATTGATTTCCTTTTTTTCTCAAGTTCCTTCATTTTTCTACCTCTATTTTTTTCAACCATTTCAGCAATCTTTTTCTTCTCGGCCTTCTGTCTCTCAAACAAAACTTTCCTTCTCTCGTCCGCAATCTTATCAACTCTCTTCTTCTCAGCTCTCGCAATCTTCTCAGCTCTTATCTTATTTTTCTTAGCCTTTTTCTTCGCCAAAAACCTATCGCGAGCCACAATCTTTGCCATCCTTTTTTCTCTTTTCGCAGCAACCTTATCACCGACAATCTTATCTGCCTTTTCTTTCGCCTCTCTTTTCAACCTGATCCTTTTCTCTTTTTTTGCTTTTTTCAAAAACTTTCTTTTTTCAATAGCCCTAATCTTAGACTGCTTTGCAGCAACATCAGAACGAACCCTAGCATCCTTCTCAGCTTTCTTCTTCATCAAAACAGCAAGATCACTCTTCTTCCTGTCATTAATCTTCTTTTCTCTCTCAGCGACCCTCATAGCCTCAACCTTAGCCCTAGCAACGACAATCTTCTTCTTAGCAACAATTCTATCAGCCCTAACATCCCTCTTCGGCACAACTTTCTTTTTAACAACCACAACCTGCTTCGCCTTCTTTTTCATAACAACAGCCAACTTCTTAGCTTTCGCATCGGCAACTCTCTTCCGAGCTTCAACAATCCTAACAACCTTAGCCCTCTTCTTGTCATCAACCTTCTTCTGTTTAGCCGCAATCACAGCAGCCTTCTTAGCTACCTTAGCTTTCTGAGCTTGTCTGATCTTAAACGCCTTAATCTTCTTAAGGTTCGCACGAACTGATTTCTTCGCAGCCTTAGCAGCAACCTTAGCCTTCCGAGCCTGAACCTTCTTGTAATTCGCCTCATTCTCAGCAATCCGTAAACGAGCAATCCTCATCTTCTTCACCTTAACCCTATCGGAAATCTTCTTCTGCTTCTTACTCAATTTAGCATTCTTCTCTGCCTCTCTCTTGCGAACAACAGCTTCAGCTTGAGCTTGAGCCCTAGCAGCCTTCTCAGCCTTTGCTTTTTTCTTAAACAAAACCTTTCGTCTCTTGGCAGCAATCTTCTCCAGCCTAGCCTTCTCAGCCTTAGCCTTAACAGCATCAGCAGCTCTCTTCTTAGCCAAAGCCTTAGCCTTAATCTCAGCTCTTTCTCGAGCAGCAGCCATTTCCTTCTTCTTCTTAATCGCAGCAACTTCATTTGCCCTAGCAACAACTTTAGCCCTGACTTCTGCCGCTCTCTTCTTCTTAAGCATCTCAATTTTCTTAATCTTAGCAACCTCAACAGCCTTTCTCTCAGCAACAACCCTAGCAGCAGCCAATCTCTTATTCTTCTTAATCATCTCCTTCGCCTTAACCTTAGAAATCTTCCTGTTCCTCTTAGCGGCGACATTCCTCTTTTTCATAACAACTTTTTTATTCTTCTTAGCAATCTTCTTAGCAACAATTTTCTGTGTCACCAACTCTCGCGCTTTCTTCTTCTCAATAATCTGCCTAGTCTTCTCATTTTTTGCAGCAACCTTATTCTTCTCAGCAGCAACTCTCTTCACATGCTTAACTCTCGCAGCTTTCTGTTTCTTTATATTACGAGAATCCTTCCCCTTCTGTTTTCTAAGAACCCTAGTCCTTTTCCTAATCAACCTCTTCTTTTTATTCTCAGACTTCTTAGCAACCTTATTCTTAACCTTTATGGCGACAACCTTCTGTTGTTTGATAACTTTCTCCTTTTTCTTAACAACCCTCAAAGCACTCTGCCTCTTAGCTGCCCTTTTCAGCTCAAGTTTCTTCGCATGCCGCGCCTCTTTCTTCAAAATCTTTTTCTTAGAATTAACTTTCCTCCTCATGTCAAAAAATCTTTCAATCCTTTCCATAAAACCAGGAACTCTAGAAATTTCATCAGATCTCTTCTTTCCTCTTTCAAGATCAATCAACAAACTTCCCAAAGCAAGTGCCCTATTATCACTCAAAGCTTTGTGTGAATAATAAGTCGCAAACATTGCCTTACAAAACGCAAGCTCATTCTTCCTTTTCTTCTTTTCAAAGTCCTGAATTAATGTAGAGTAACCAGAATTCAAATGAGTTCCGTAAGCTTCCTTAAAATATTCCTTCGCAGTTTTATCAACAAAATCCAATTTCTCCCTCGGTGTTTTGTTCAACTTCAAAAATTTCTTCATCTTCTCAACAGCAGACAAATCAACAACCTTCGCAAGATGCCTCTCCTTCTTTTTCTTCAACCTAATCTCAATAACCGTAAGAACTATCGCAGCAACAACAGCAAAAGCAACGAACCACAGAAGAAACTTAACCCTACCATCTGAAAACAACGACATTAATGCGTACCACCTCATACAATTACATAACATTTGCATATAAAAAGGTTACTCCAAAGTAAGAAATCCAAATCCAAACTCTTAAAAAGCAACATCACTCGTCTAATTTATGGTAAACGGAATCGATCGACCTTTGGATTTGCTGAATTCAGCAAAAGGTAAAGAGATTTTAGTGCAGCTGAAAACTGGCAAACAATTTGTCGGAACTTTGCTCGCATTCGACATCCACATCAACGTGGTTCTCGACAACGCGAAAGAAGTTGAAAACGGAGAGCAGACAACAAGCTACGGCTTGACATTCCTGCGAGGAGATACAATTATCTTCATTTCCCCAGCCACTAAAGCATAGAGCGTTTTGTCTAATTAATTTCGCTAGACAAGAATTCTCAGAACTCTTTAATTAGTGATAGCTCTAACCATACTTAATCTTCAAGCCCATAACAGAACCAACCATCAACAAAGTTATAAAACTCATAACAACCAAAGAAAGACTGCCCTTCAAGGAACCATAGGTCATCCATGTTATCTGACCAAGAAGATTAATAATCAACCAAAGCAACGAAACATCTGTCGTAGACTTTGTTTTCCAAGATTTAATCAATTGAGGCAACGAAGAAATCGCAACCAAAATCCCAGCAGAAAACCCAACCAACTCTATTAGTTCTATCACAGCTCAACCTCATCCAAATCCTCAGGAATAATCACATCCTTAAAAACTTCCTTAGCCTCTTTCAAAATAACCTTAGGAATCGCCTCATACCTCTGACTCAAATGCATCAAAACCAATCCCTTAACCTTCGCCTTCTTCGCAATCTTCGCCGCACCAACAGAACTCAAATGCCCATACTCATCAGCAATCTCCTGTTCTTCCTTAGAATAAGTCGCCTCGCTAATCAACAAGTCCGCGCCCTTCGCCAACTTCACAGCACCTTCATTATAACGAGTATCCATAACAACCACAACCTTCCGAGCATCTTCCTTATACATCAACTTTTTCCCATTAATCTTCTTCCCCCCAATCTCAACAGTCTTCCCCTTAACCAACTCACCAACCAACGGAGAATTCGGCACCTTCATCTTCTTCAACTTCGCCTTGTCCAACCTCATCTTCTCCTTCACAACAAACGAATAAGCAACAGCCGGCGCATCATGATCCATCTCAGCAACCTCAATATAAAAATCGCCCTCATCAACTATCTTCCCACGAGAAACTTCCTTAACCTTCACATCCAAATCCTGTCCCTTCCGCCCAAGCAAATCAAAAAACTGCCGCACCTTCGCACTCGTCCCCTTCGGCCCATAAATCTCCAACTTCTTATTATAACCATTCAACATCATCGTCTGCAAAAGTCCAGGCAATCCCAAAACATGATCCCCATGCCAATGACTAATCAAAATCTTCGTAATCTTACACGGATTCAAATGCGCCTTCCGAAACTGCCTCTGCGTCCCCTCCCCACAATCAATCAAAACACTCTCCGCCTTATATCTCAAAAGCACAGCTGGATGATTCCGCCTCGCCGTAGGAATCGCACTCCCAGTTCCCAAAAAATTCAACTTAATTTTCTCTACCATTAATACCACAAGAAAAAAGACTTTTTATTCTTTGTCAATAAACTTTTAAACCAGATTAAACACCTATTTCCGTGGCCCCGTAACTCAGTCTGGATAGAGTGCTAGCCTTCTAAGCTAGAAGTCGCAGGTTCAAATCCTGCCGGGGCCGTGGCAAAAACCATGCAGGTATAGCCAAGCAGTAAGGCAAGCGGCTGCAACCCGCTGATCCTGGGTGCAACTCCCAGTACCTGCTTATAGCTCACTGTCCTCATTTGAAATGTAGTGCCTAACTCCACAATTCCCAAAACATTGTAGTACCTAACAAAACATTTAAATATCATAATGTAGTGCCTAACTTATGTTCGTAGTAAAAAAAGAAATCAAAGGCAACAATTACTATTACCTTCGAGAAAGCAAAAGAGAAGACGGCAAAGTCGTCGCCAAAACAATCGCCTACCTCGGCAAATCAAAAGAAGAAGCCGAAAAAAAGGCAAAAGAATTTAAGCTGGAAAACAAAGAAAATACAATGGAAGAAAAACCAATAGAAAAAAAGCAACTAACAATCGACGAAATCGCAAACTTCTGCAAACGTAAAGGATTCATCTACCCCTCAGCAGAAATCTACGGAGGACTCGCAGGATTCTGGGACTACGGACCAATCGGCTCCGAACTAAAAAACAACATCAAAGCACAATGGTGGAAACAACACATCCACGCAAGAGAAGACATAGTCGGAATCGACGGAAGCATCCTAACAAACCCAAAAGTATGGGAAGCATCAGGCCACGTAGAAAATTTCACAGACATCGCAGTAGTCTGCAAGAAATGTAAAAACAAATTCAAAGTAGACGAACAAGAACTAGCAACAGCCAAATGTGACAAGTGCGGAAGCGACGTAGAATCAAAAGGAAAATTCGTCCCAATGTTCACAACGCAAGTCGGACCAATCGAAGAAGATTCAACACTAGCTTATCTAAGACCAGAAACAGCACAACTAATTTTCACAAACTTCAAACTCGTCCAAGAAAACGCAAGAATGAAACTCCCATTCGGAATCGCACAAATCGGTAAAGCATTCAGAAACGAAATCGCTCCACGAAACTTTATCTTCAGAGTCCGAGAGCTAGAACAGATGGAAATCGAATACTTCATCGACCCAGACAAAAAAGAAGAATGCCCCTACGAAATCGAAGACATCGAAATCAAACTCCTATCATCAGACATGCAAGAAAAAAACGAAGAACCAATCCCAATGAAAATCCTCGACGCTCTAAACAAAAAAATCATCCAACTCCCATGGCACGCATACTGGTTATCAAGCTCTCTAAACTGGTTCAGATCCCTCGGAGCAAACATGGAAAACTTCAGAATCCGACAACACCTCAAAGACGAAAAATCACACTACTCAACAGACACCTGGGACCTCGAATACAAATTCCCATTCGGATGGAAAGAACTCCAAGGAATCGCAGACCGTGGAACCTACGATCTATCACAACACGAAAAAAATTCAGGCAAAGATTTGAAAATCATGGACGGTGAAACAAATAAAAAAATCCTACCAATGGTAGTAGCCGAACCATCATTCGGTGTCGAACGAGCATTCCTAGTTTTCATGAACGAAGCCTACACAGAAAATGAAAAAGGAAACGTAGTCCTAAAACTAAACCCGAAACTAGCCCCAATCAAAGCCGCAATTTTCCCTCTAGTAAAAAAAGATGAAAACCTAGTATCAATCGCAAAAGAAATCCACAAAGACCTACGACAAGAATGGAATGTATTATACGACGCAACAGGCTCGGTCGGAAGACGATACGCGCGAAACGACGAAATCGGAACACCATTCTGCATAACAGTCGACAGCGACTCAATCGAAAACCAAGATGTAACAATCCGAAACCGAGACGACGGAAAACAAAAAAGAATCAAAATCAACAAATTGAAAGACACACTAAGAAAACTACTATCTGGCGAAACTGAATTCTAACATAACCCTTAAATATCCAACAATCTTCATCAAGACTAGGTGATAACATGACAAACGTTCTAGCATTCGTATCTATAAAAGGAGGAGTAGGCAAAACTACATTAGCACTAGAAACAGCCTCATCTCTAGCAAACGACTTCGGCAAAAAAGTCCTCCTAGTCGACGCAAATTTCTCAGCCCCAAACATCGGACTCTACCTAGACCTAACAAACGAAACAACGCTACACGACGCACTAGACGGAACACTACTCCACAACGCAATCTACGAAGCCCACGGAATCGACGTAATCCCAGCCTCAATGAACTACCACAAAGAAGTCGACCCCTTCAAGCTAAAAAAAATCCTAAACAAATTCAAAAACCGATACGACTTCATAATCCTCGACTCATCACCAAACTATGAAGAACTAAAACCAGTAATCACAGCAGCCGATAAAATATTCCTCGTAACATCACCAGACAACGTCACACTAACAACAACGCTAAAAGCCGCACAAATCGCACGAGACCAAAACACACCAATCGAAGGAATCATCGTCAACAAAATCCGTTCACCAAAACACGAATACAATCTGGAAGAAATAGAAACAATCTCTGACGTCCCAGTTCTCGCAAGAATCAGAGACCACAAAAAAATAGCACACGCAGCTCATCAAAAAACCCCAATCACAGTCTTCGATTCAGCAAACACAATCTCAAGAGAAATCAAAAGATTCGCATCATCAATCTGCGGCTCTCCAGAAAAAAATGGCTTCTTCCAAAAATTACTCCCTTTCAAAACTATCTTCCAAAAAGAAAAAGTCAACAGAGAACTTCTACGAGAAAAATTCTACAAAAGTCAAATTTAAGGCACAACCTTAAATCGTAAGTTATAGAGAACCCACAACAAACTAAATATCGCAATCGCAGCCAACAAAAAGTAAAACGACAAATCGATCTCAACTTCCCTATTTGTCTCTTTAACTAACGCATCAAAAGACGCACTCAAGCTCTCAGCATCCTTAGCCCTAAAAAATCTACCACCACTATTAAACGCCAGCGACTTCAAAAAATCCTCATCAACCTTAGAAAGTGTCTCAAGCTCAGTTAACCCACCCTCTTCAGTTCCAACAGCAATCGTATTCACAATCAAATTATTCCGATTAATATAACGAATAATCTGCGGAGCATCAGCAACATTCAACTGCCCATCACTAATCAAAATCACCGATTTCATTTGTTCAGTACCAAAAAGTTTATTCGACGCAAGCAACGCATTGTAAACATTCGTTCCCTGAATCACACCATAGTCAACATTATCCAAAGCCATCTTCGCCCTAATCTTAGAGCTGTCCAGCGATTGCAGCACCAGCGCATCACCCGAGAAACTTATCACCCCCACCTCGACACCAAACGGCAACATGTCAATAAAATTCTTAGCCTCAATCTTCGCAGCCTCAAGCCTATTCGGAACAACATCGTCGGTGGCCATACTACTAGAACTATCAACAGCAACAACAAACGAAAAAGCAGATGTATCAATATTAAAAGAAACTGCCGTCCCTGACAAACTAAAAACCAACAAAACCAAAACAAACAAATTAATGTACAAAGCCAAAAAATTCTTAGAGAAAAACTCGATATCATAGAATCTTTCTAACGCTTCAAAATTCGCAAACACAGACGCCTTCTTTTTATTATAAACAACACTAAAAAAATATACAAATACAAAAAATGGAACCAGCAATAACAAAGTCAAAAATTTCGGATAAAGAAAAGACAATCCCATTATACTCTACCTCCCAAAGCTCTTCCCCTCAAAAACCCAGAAACCGGCATCGCAAATCCCTTATCCGTTTGCAATTCCAACAAATCAACCCTCGACCTCTTCAACATCTCCTTAATCAACCCCTTCTGCCTAATAACATTCTTACGATAAACCTCCGCCGCAATCGAAGGATCCAAAATCATTTGCCTCCCCGAATATGGATCTTGAATCGAAAACTGCTGCCCCGTCTTTGGCAAATTCTCATCAAACTTATCCCTAACCATAACCGCAACCGTCTCAAACTTAGAACCAATCAACCTCAAACTCCTCAAACTACTTTTCCTAGTCCTAATAAAATCAGACACCAAAATAAAAACCGTATAATCCGAACTGACCCTCCGCGTAACATGCTCAACAGCTTTATCAAAATCAAAACCTCCTCCATACAAACTCGAATCAGAAAGAAACTTTGTAAAAAGCGCAAATTGATTCTTACTCGAAGAAGGGTGCAAAACCTTAACGACCTTATCGCTAAACATCACCAAACCAATCCTGTCTCCAGCGCCAATAATCAAATGACTAAGTGAAATAATAAACTCGGCTGCATACTCCGCCTTCAATTTATCCCCAGAACCAAAAAGCATACTGTTTGAAACATCAAGCAAAAAATAAACATTCAAATCCCTCTCCTCAATATACTTCTTAGCCATAATTTCATTCGCCCTCAAACTCGCTCGCCAATCAATCAAATCCGCATCATCACCCTCAGCAAAAACACGATAAGAATCAAACTCCAGGCCCTTTCCATGAAACGTGGACCTATACAAAACTTTTTTCACAGGAAATTTATGCATCGCATTTTCAAACTCCGCAATCGCCCTAGGAAAATTAACCACAAGTTTTCCTTTATTCAGTTTCGGAACATCATCAACAATCTTATCGTGCATAGCACCAAATTCATCTACCACAAAAATTCTAAGGAGCACTGATACTACTAAGAATATGACTAATCACCTTATCCGTAGTAATCTCTTCGGCCTCAGCCTCATAATTTAGAATAATCCTGTGCCTCAAAACCGGATAAACAATAGTCTTAACATCCTCAGGCGTCACATAATCACGACCATGCATCAACGCCTCAGCCTTAGACGCAATAAACAAAGCAATCGAGGCCCTCGGCGACGCACCATAAGAAATATACTTAGCATACTCCCAATCCTTCTTCCTCGTCTCCTCAACAATCTTAATAATATATTCCTCAATAGCCTCAGAAGTAAAAACCTCTTTAACTTTCGCCTGCAATTCCAAAATTCTACTCGGATTCAAAACCGCCTTCAAATCATAACTATCAAAAGCATTTATCGTCGTATTCTTTCTCAAAACCATTTTCTCCTCATCCGCATCCGGATAACCTATCAACAACTTAAACAAAAACCTATCTATCTGCGCCTCAGGTAAAGAATAAACCCCGCTAACCTCTAAAGGATTCTCAGTCGCCATAACAAAAAACGGATTCGGCAAAGCATAAGTCTGACGCGAAAGAGTAACTTCCCTTTCCTGCATCGCTTCCAAAAGAGCCGACTGTGTTTTCGGCGGACTTCGGTTAATTTCATCAGCCAAAACAAAATTCGTAAAAACTGGACCCTTAATCATCTCAAATCCTTTATCCGGAGTATAGCTCATAATACCTGTAATATCTGTAGGCAACAAATCAACAGTAAACTGAATCCTCTTCATATCACACCCAAGAATCGACGCCACGGATCTAACAATCAGCGTCTTCGCCACACCAGGAACACCTTCAACCAGAACATGCCCATTACAAATTATCGCCCGCAAAATCCCATGAATAATTTTCTCCTGCCCAACAACTATCTTGCCCATCTCAGTCTTAACCGCAGAAAGCAACTTCACAACATCAGCCTTAGTTTTAATCGGCGGCCCGACGCTTCCAACAACGGTCACGCCCTCTTCAGCCACAGCATCAACTTTCTTATTATCAACTTTCTTTTTCTTAGCCATCAATCACCTCACACATATTCATCCATTCCAGATTTATTAAACCTTACTCTTTTATAAATATAAAACACAAACCCCATAAAAAATATTACCAATGTCGCAAAAGAAATATAGTAAAAATTATCCTCAACAAAACCATCGATCCCAAATCTAACCTGCCCCCCAGCCTCAATGGAATTCTCACAAGCCTCAATAGCTTCTTGTGCCATCCTCACAGCATTGGAAAACTCACCAAGAGAAAACGCCTCATTGGCACGATTAATCAACTCCGTCAACTCCAAGCATTCAGGATTATCAGCAACAAGCTTCTCCGTAAAAATTAAAATCTGCTCAGCCTCGCTCTCGTTTGCTTTCCTTATCTCAATAAAAAACTCAGCCCAATCAGAAAATTTAGGCGACGTAACATTTGCAAAAATCTTCGCCTTATATTTTCCAGCCCTTCCAGTGTTCGCCAAAATCCTCATCGAAAAATTCTCAGACTGCCCAAACTTCAACTCATCAATATAATCATCCTCAAGCGAAATCGTAACTTCATCAGAAAAAACATTATCAAACTCAACGAAACTACTCAACGTAATCCCACTTAAATCAATCTGCCCATTATTTTGAATACTAAACGGAATATCAATATAGTTCCTCTCAGAAATTATAACATCCTGAGGGACAATCAGCTTCAACGAATAATGTTTTAGTTTTGTAGTCGTGCCACCACCACTAGTAGGTGTTGTAATTACTGTTACAGATGGTGCAGCAAATACAATGGAAAACGGACCATTCGAAACTTCACTCAAAGAATCATTCGCAATAATCGTAACATTCTCAGATCCCGCCTCTTCCCCATAAAGCTGCAAGCTCCAATCATCAATCGTTCCATTCCACGACAAACGAGAACCAACAGAATTAGACTCCGCTCTAATAATACTGCTAGACGCGCTCGTAGAAACATTAAACTCTACGCTCTGATTATAATATGTATCTAAATAATCAACATCGCTAAAATAAGAAGAAAGTGGAATATTAATCGGAGTAGTCCCAAAAATTCCACTCGGATACGGATTCGGAATATTCGCAGACAAAGTAACCGGCGCATTGGTATGACTCACATTTAATTTAAAACTAAAATTGCTAGCAACAGCCAACAGTTGCGTCGAATTAAGAGATGTAGCATTCGGGTAAACCATCACTGTTAAATTTTTATAGCGAGTATAAGTCTCGTCGGTATAAGTTGGGGTAAGTGCCCAATTATAAGCGGACCCATTGCCATACGAACCAAAAATTCCCCTAAGGCTAGAATTACCATAAGTACAATTCGAATTATTCTGATAAGCACACGAAATAGAATCAACCCAAAACTCATAAGTCAAATTATTAGCAATTGAATGATTAATTGTAAAATTTAAAACAGTCGCCACATTTTCAGTAACATTAAAAACAAAACTCTCAGCAGGAGAAACCAGCGTCTGATTCCCATAAACATAAACATAAACAACCTTAGTATCAGTTTGAGAATTAGAATCAGTAACCGTTATATTATAATCCCAAATACCTGCATAACTTTCATTGGAATCAAAGTCAAAAGTAACAAAACCACTCGTGCCACCAATTGTCAAATTAGGGGACCCCTCACTCAAATTAACAATTGAATAAGCCAAATCCAATCCATCCCTATCGTCCTCATCGTCGCTAGCGTCAGCAGTAAAATTCAAATAATCATGAACCGTAAAGGATTGATTGGTAATTGCCGTCAAATTAGGGGCATTAAATGTTTCAGTAATATTTAGATAAAAACTCCTATCGATCGAACTAGAAGACTCATCTGTAATATTAATAAGTACTGTAAAATTATCCACCTGCGTTCCGCTCGGAGTAAAACTCACATTATAAGTTACACTCTCATCAGAGGGCCCAAACTCAATAAACGAAAACTCAAATAAATCCACATCACTCCCAGTCGAATTTGTAACAATAACATCAACGGTCAAAGATTCATTGTAAAAACTTTCCTGATCAGAAGGAATCAAAAAATCGTCATCATTAACAATAAGAACAAATGAATACCTAACACCCTCAAGTAAAGTTTCATTTCCTCCCTCCAAAATAACAGTATCATCCGCATCATCAATATACGGATTCCCATTCGCGATAACTGGAGCATCTGCAAGATTGTCAACTGTAAAATTAAACTGCCTCACCGTACTATTAAGCTTCCCATCGCCAACAACAATAGTAACATTATGATAACCAACATCACAATCCACTGGAGTAAAATTAACAACGCCCGTAGTAGAATTAAAAGTCGAAGAATTCATAGAACAAAAATCAGCCGAAACATTTGAATAATAAAAAGTGAGCGCATCCTCATCAACATCACTAATATTCATACTAACATTATAATAAAACGACGAGCCTTCTGTTAAGCTCACAACAACAGGATCACTCAGGCTAGGACTCCATTCTGGCGCAGTATCATTAGAAATCTCAATCTTAAAAACCTGGCTAGCAACACTACCATCAACATCAGTCACATTAATCAAAACAGAATTATTCCCCCAAAAACCATTATCATTTGCATAATCGAAATTAATCGAAACCGTCGACGTAGTATAATTAAGAAAATGCGAAGATATCGGACTAGAAACACTAACCCAACTTGTATTCGAATCATAAACCAGTTGTTCGTCTTTAACACTATTGTCCAAAATCAATAAATCATTATCATAACCACTAACCGCAAAACTATGATTTTCATAAACCGCATTATCTCCTGTCAAATTCGAAATAGAATCTAAACTTACAGTCTCCTCCGTCCAATTAACATAAAGCAAAATCTGCCCAGGATCAACAGACACCCCACCATCATCAGCACTAAAATTAATCGTCCAATTACCAACATCTTCCTTTCTTGGAGTCACAGAAATAGGGATAGATATAATGTTGTCTGTAGCAACCTTAGTTTTATTAGCATAAAACCAACTTGAATTATCGGCAAGACTATAATCACTATCCGCCCTAAAAGAAGCAAAGGTCGAAACATCTACACTGTCTGTCGCCCCAACAGTCGTAATATTAACAACACAATTAAATGGCGTATCCTCTGTCAAAACCTGCCCAGTACAATTCGAAACATTAATCGACAGCGAAGACAAAACAGTTAACGTAACACGACTAACATTAATCAAATTGGTTTCATAAATAGAACTATCACAATAATCATGAGGACAAGTGTGATCCGCCTCAGAGATAGATAAATTAAAAACATAAACCCCTGTATGGTTTCCATTATTGTTGGGGTCTAATCCTATATTAGCCGTTGTAGAAGAAGTATTATACAAGGTAAAAATATCACATGCAACATCATCAACAATCCCCGTAAAATCTGCATGCGTACAATTAACAGATGTTAGTGTAAAATCGAACGGCACATGAGACTCTTCATCAGCAGCAATAACAGTAAAATTATCAGCAGAGGTAGTCCAATTATACCCCTCACCCAAATCAGTAACAAACTTAGGATAATCATTCGTAGAATTAATCTGAAATTCAAAATCAGTAATAGTATCATCACCACTTGAGTTTAAAGCCTTAATCGGAACAATAAAAAACCCGGTTTGGTTATCATATATAGTATCTATCGTCAAATTACCAGTCGAAGAATCAGTTATAGAAATCCAATCTGACACAACCGTTGGGGCGACAAGATAAGACCCGCTAGAATTAGTCCAATTAACCTTATTTAAACCACCAGCCATTTCAAAAGTTATATCATTACTAAAACCAGTAATATTAGCACTAAGATTATGATAATAAGATGTATCCTCATCTAAATAATAATTAACATTACTGCCATTCCAAGTCACAGCACCGACGACGACAATCATACCAATAAGCATCATCAAAAACAGACTCACCCCAGAACTACTCTTCATCATCAACCTCCACCAACATATTTTTTTTATCAACATCAAACCTAATCGTAATCCCCTGCTTAACCTTCAAATCCAAAGTATCAATAATCGCCTTAGGAATCTTAATCCGGTGTCCTGTCTGAATACTATTGTCTTTAAAAATTATTTCTGCCATACTTTATATATACTTTTTCGCTCCTTTTATTATACTCAGAAAGTACTTTAAAAAGTATATAAACCTAACGTTTTTTCTCTTTTTTTCTTCTTTTCACAAACGCACCATATCTCCAGATATTAAATAATTTGAATCCTATAAACAGAATTGCCACAATCAACACAATGAGCAACCCGATAAGTGCAAAACTAATGACTCCAAATGGCTGCTCGGCCTCGCAACGATAAGGACAGGGTCCGCCACAATCAACATCATCCTCTCCTTGATTTTGCTTTCCATCTGAACAAGTAGGACAAATGGTACATGGCCCGCCACAATCAACTAACAATTCACAACCACCATCGTGACAATTTGTAATACCGTCATCACAACTGGGATTTTCAGTAAAATAGCATATCCTTGTTTCAACAGGTCTTGGAACTTTAAACTGGGTATTATTACAAAGATTAACATCCAGACAATCCGCCAACTGAAGACCACAAAATCTATCATCAAACTGATTCTGGGCACAAATTTCCTTAGTTGAATAATAATCTTCGGGGGACAAACTTTTAGCGAGGAACGACCTCTCTACGTTCTGACAAACATCCCAATCCCCACAGGCCCAACTCTCTGAACACAAACCACCAAGAGCAGCGCCGCCCCCGCCGCCTCCGCCGCCTCCGCCACTAGAGCCACCATCATCGGCACAAGCAACAACAGAAACAGCAACATCCCAAGTTTGAACAACGCTAGCAATACCATCACTAACAATAACACTAACATTATGAGTCCCACGAACACCACACCCAAACGCATAACTATAACCATCAGTAGTTTTAGCCTCATTCTCCTCTTTCAAAACACCATCAACATACCAATCTATATCTGGAACAGTCCCATCAGGATCACTAACAACAACAGTGAAATCCGTAGCAGTTGTACCATCAACAGTAAAATTATCAGTCACAGGTGTATAGCTATCAATACTCGGAGCACGATTATTATCTGTAACGGTCAAACTAAAATCATCACAAACCGATGTTGATTCATTCGCATAACCATTATTAGAACAAAACTCAAAATTAGAATGTGACGAAGCCAATGCATTATCCTGAACACAAACCGTCAAATAAAACACACTTCCATTATGATCTATCGACGGAGTGTAATTCATTAGCCCAGTCGTACTATTTATGGTAAATTTATTCTCTCCGCCAGCAAAGCTCAAATTAAAAGTCAAATTTCCATCCGCAGAAACCCCATCCTCAGAATCGCTGGCAACCATCTGATGTTCAAAACTCGTACCTGTTCCATTGAAATAAACAGTAAGTGCACTAAGATTCTCGCCAAGCGTAACAGCATCATTAACCTCTATAACAGTTATATTAACACTAATACTATTAATACCGCCAACACTGCCACTCTCATCAATGGCCGAAATGGTCTCATTATAACTCTTAGAAACAAAACCATCATCAACCCCCAAATTTTCCTTATTCAACACTCTAGAAAAAATCTCAAACAAACTAACAGTCGAGCCACTCATTCCCAAATATTTAACATAAAACGGATCCTTAGTATAAATATCTCCAGTCAATGTTTCCTCATCAACATCAGACGCATTAAACAAAGAAGAAAACGACGCATCTCCCTCACACGCAAAAATTTCACTATCTATCGCACCAAGAACTGGCTCAGAATTAGGAACATTAACATAAAACACAACCTCTTTTTCGATCCAAGCACCATCAGTTTCATGAGCAGAAATCGTCAATCTATTACTCCACCTCGTAGCTGTAATAGTGGTGTTTGGTGTAAAATCTGTTTCGGTTTCAGTCGCGGATCCATGCTTCAAATCATAAAGAGAATAATTCCACTCATCAACAAAAAAATCTGCGATAACATCTAGATTAAAAAGATAGGGATCGCCAATGGCAAAATCATAACTATCATTCAGCGGAGAATGAATCGTAATATTTTTTGAACCACCCTCAACATAAAGTTTCACAATCCCATTATCAACAACCTGCCCAGTCAAAGCAACCGGCGACAAAGGAGTGTTCAAATAATAAACAGAGAAAAAATTCAACATACTAAAAATCAATACAAACACAAACAATGTTACAACAAACACCCTCTTTTTAACCATTAAATAACCAACAATCCACAATATAAAAACCTATTTCCTACGATGTTTTTTAACACTCTTCGCAAAAACAACAACTCTCCAAACAATCAACCCAACAACAATTAAAATAGCCAACACAAAAAACAAATTAGAATAATCGTAAGCAAGCTCAATATTCAATTTAATCCTCTCGGAGCTAGTTTTATTTTGATAATGCAAAACAATATCAGCCTCGAGAACTTCAACTCCAATACTACTAACATCCAAAAAACCATCAAGAGATTTACTTTTCCAAGCCCCCAGCTCGGTAACGGGAGTAATAAATCCTGCATTCTCAAAATCATCAACAATAACTTCTGCATACAAGTCGTCAATGTCATCGTTCCAAAAACTCTCAACCTCAATCTTAAACTTCTCAATACCACCCTCATCAAAATTCCTACTATAATTCACAATCTTAACAAACAACTCTCCAAGTCTAAATGGATCATCATCCCTCGCCAATCTCTCATCGCCATAGTCACCCAACGCCGTCGCAACATAATCTCCAGGAGAATACCTAGAACTATCTAAAGAAAAACCAACCTCCTTAAAATCGGCAGGACTAATTCTAACAAGCTCCAAGTCAAAATTATCCAAAAACTCACCATCTTTAAAAATCTGAATCATTGGAGAAACCACAACACTCTCATTTCCTCTATTAAAAATTTTCAATTTCATATCAACAACATCACCAGCATTCGTATTAGGAGAGACAAGTTCCAAATCAATCCACCTGCCAGGATACGGAACATTAACTTTAACCACGCCACGAACATCTGCAGCTACACCAACCCCACTAACATCATCTACAATTTGCCTTGCACCAACACGAACCTTATTGACACCAGGACTATCAATAGACTCAGGAAGATTCAAACTAACCACGACGCTATCGCTCCCAGAAATTTCATTCTTATCAACACTCATGTGCTCCGACAAATCGCCCTCAAGATAAATCTCAGCCTTGACCCCATCATCAAAAATAAAATTAAAAACAACCTCTCTACTTAGCCCGGGCTGAAAATCAATTTCATAACTTCCCGGACTAACTCCAGAAATCGCAAAAGCACCACTACACGCAAAAACCAACATCACCAAAAAAACAAACCTCTTCATTAAAACCAAAACCAAAAACACTTTTTATTATTATCCATCAGACATCTTTCTCATAAGTGATCGTCGCAACATCTGACAAAATACCCTGCGAAGAATCAACAGGAATTACCAGTCGCAAATCAACACGAATACTTTTATTAGCCAAAAAAGAATCACAAATCAAAGCATTATCCCCCGCGTCATAATAAGTATTCAAATCAAAACCAACAGGAGTATCGCACGCATCGTCATCAACATTTGTAACATTATATTCATAAGACTCTCCGGTCCCTCCAATAAAAACACTCGCATTTTTCCCAGTTGTAAAATTCAAAGTCAGATTAACATTCCCAGCATTCCTAATAATAAGCCCATCACTCAAAGCAGACCACGTTCCATTTGTAACACCACCAACCGTATCAATAGTTGCCCAAGCAGTATCTATATCTACAGCCCCAGACCCCCAATTAACCTCACTCGTCGTAAAATTCAAACTAACACTTTCATTAATCGTAACATTAACCGAACCATTCGCAGTCGCAAACCCTGTAATAGAAAAATCTCCCATCGCCCCAAACATAGAAACTGTCAACACTATCGCAAAACCAAAAACCACAGCAGACGCAAAAAGCAAAGTATTATCACCCATCAGAAATCCTCCTCGGTGCTTCAACAAATAATTTAACACTTCCCTGCAACTCTCCGCCAACAGTCTCACCAAGCCCCTCCTCCCTATCTTTAACCTCATTCATAACAAACTCAACAACCGTCACCGTAAGCAAAAGAACTATCGCCACAACCAAAAGTATAATCGCCAATATTCTCCTCTTCATATCTTCACCACACCAATTCAATATTTAATTCTATCGTCATTTTTTAAACTTCTTTCTAAACAGAAAGAACCACAATATATTTACCAAAACCAAAAGAACAATCACGCTAATCAAAACAATCATCAAAGTATTTGACTCGCCCCCATCCGCAGAAATCACATAACCCAAACCAATCACCGTCAACTTATTCTCCTCAACATCAAACTGCAATGCTTTCTTTGAACTCTTCTCGCCATAATTAATCGAAACCTCTGTCTCGTAAGTTCCAACCCTAACACCAGCAGTATCCCAATAAGAAACGAAAACCTTCTTCGACAACGGATCAACATCATAAGTCGCAGACTCAAAACTCGAAACAACATCACCACGCTCATTCATAATCTTCGTCGCAACATGTGCATCGCTAATCGGCTCACTCCATTTATTCTCAACCAACATTTCCAATTTAGCAATCTCACCCAAACTAAAACCATTAACGCTAATTTCCTTCAACTCCAAATCCTCACTGCCAACGCTAAACGTCTCCTCCAAATTCAACGTCCCATCATCATAAATCAAACTCGCCTTCGCCAAATAATCGCCAATCGGAACATCCGCCTTCCACCTATAAGCCAACTCTTTCCTAGACCCACTCGTCACAGCAATCGAATCAGTATTAAAACTATCAACCTTCTCATTCAACTTATTATAAATATCAACACTAGCCCTCACCGACGTCAAATCGAACTCACCCTGACTCACAACAGGGAAAACAAAAACAACCTCATCGCCCTGATTCGCATTATAAATAGTCAAACTCGAGCTCGCATATTTTCCAGGATAAGGAACATAAACATAAACCTGCGTAACAACTGCCAACGTCGCCAAAATTTGAGAACCATCGGAAGTGGGTCCACTCGGTAACTGCATCGCGAAAACCTCACCAGTATGCAAACCAGGAGTCAACTCCGAAGGTAAATTCAAATTATAATTAAAAGCTCTCGAGCCTTCGCTGGCACTAATCGACGCCTCAGCAACATCCAGAGAAATATATTCAGCCAATTCTCCCTGGGCCGAAAACACAACCTTCATATCTTCATTGCCAGAATTCAAAATCTGAAAACCAATACTCCTACTAGAACCAGGCTCAAAATCTAAAGTTGTCCTCGCTGGCGTAACACCCAATGCGCAAACCGAACTAATCATAAAAATTCCAATCAACAAAAACATCAACTTTCTCATTCTGCACCTCCAACAATTTTATCACCATCAGTTTCAGAAACATCCCCAACCCCAAGCTTAACATTATCCACCAACTCATCACCATCATAAACATCAACGTTCAATCTAACATTACCACCATTCACAACCCCAAATCCATCACCAATTTTTACCAACTCCAAATTGACAACGGAATTAATCTTTAAAGTTCTAACCTCACTCCCCAAAACCCCAACGGCCATCCAATAATATTCGCCAGGCTCCAACCTAATCTTAAGACCATCCTCAACCCCATACTCATCAGGAGAACTAAAGTCAGCATTATCATCAATCATCAAAACGTCAGCTTTCTCAATCTCGAACAAAACATCTCCATCACTACTTTCATAATCATCAATCGGAGCAATTACCAAAGGACTAACATAACCAACAACAAAAATTAAAGCGACCAAACTAATACCAATCAAAACCAAATCAAACTTCATTATATTTTTCATTATTCAGCCAACCCCGAAGAGAAAATAACAAGCGCACTCTTATTGCCAGGCCCTTCATTCGACGGAACTTCCAACCGAATATCAACCTCAGCGCTATCATTACCGTTCCCATAATTTAATTCTTTAACCGCAACAACACTTCCAGTAATCGGCACGCTAAACCAATCAACAACCGAACCAAGCCAACTAAACGCCCCAGCCTCACCGCTTCTATTATCAACCTTAAACTGATAATAGTTACTAGAAGAAGAAATAACTTCCCATATCGACGACGAATTAATACTGATATTCATAAGCGCATTACCATCATTATTAATCGTAAATGGGTTCGGATCATCATCACTAGTATTCTCAACAGTCGTCGGCGCAAGAGTCCCAAAGTTCATCGAAGCATTATCCAAACTAATCGTCACAGTCGCACTAATATTAACATGGTAAACATCAGACCAATTTCCATAAACCTCTCCATCATGAGCCCTAACAGTCCAGTTGTAATAATAACCGTTATCATACAAACACAACAAATCACTCGAAGGAATATAGCTAGTATCTGTCAAAGTTCCGTTGTATCTATCATCCTGACAAGTACCCGGTCCACCAACAAAATATTCCTCGCTCAAATTAAACTCGTAAGTTATCGTGTCATCATCTGCATCAACAACTGTCCAATTAAATTCTAAACTCCTGTTCATAGTAGAAGACCAATCGCTCGGCGAAACCAAAGTCACATCAGGAACATCATTAACAATAGTAACATTGTAACTTTCGTTCGTCCAATTACTATATTCATATCCGTCATAGAACCTCATTCCACAAGTCCAATTATCAGTCTTAGTTGTATTCCCATAATCTAACACCGCACCAAACGCAGTTCCATTAACTTGATTAGTATAATTAACCGTCAAGTTCAAAACACCATTCAAATACCAATTCACAGAAACATTCAAATCATTCCCATCATAATCACTAATATTAGTATTACAAATCACATTCTCCGATGAAATATTCTCAACGCCAGATGTGTTCAAAAAGATAACCGGATCATCAGGAGCCTCATTGTCAACCTCCGAAGAATAACTCGTGAAACGACTAACATTGAAAACAAAAATATTACCAGCATAACTCAAATTAGTACAAATACTTGCAGGACATGTAACATAAGTTCCACCGTCGCTATAATCAACTGTCGCCCTAGGCTCATTGATAATCCCAGTCAAAGTAATATTCGCACTAGTATTAAACCCTGGCTGCGCAGTCGAATTTACAAAAACATTATTAGATGAAATATTAATCACACTCGACAAATTATCCCCAGAAACAATAAGCGACTCATTCAAAAACTTAACACGTCCATAATCATAATCAAATACTTCCAAAGAATCCGAATTAAAATCATACTCACTAACAGCTCCGTCCTGAACAACATAATCCCACAGAACATTACTAAACGTATTATTAATCAACTTATTATCAGTACCATTTGAAATATTAAACGCAGATTTTTCAGTATTCGAAATACTAAAATTGTAAAACCGATTAGCCAAACCTGCAGCAGCTCCACCTACATAAACCCCATGATTTGTCGCATTATCCAAAATCATCGAAGAGAAATTATTTCTATAAGCACTTCCAAATACCCACAACAAATAATTCGAACTCAAATTCAATGTCCCAAATTCCATACTATTATCATCTCCATAAGTAATTCTCACACAGGCAGAGGCCCCACCAGTAGAACAATTGTAAGCACTTACATCTGTGAGATTATTACTGCTCCCACCTATACGAATTCCGGCCCAAACATTCGAATTCACAGTTATATTTGTTAAATTATTCCAATTTGACGAAAGATCAATTCCGTAATCACTATTTGAATTCGCGACAATATCAACAAAGCTATTAGAACCGGAAACAATATACCACCCAATATTATTTGCGTTCGTCGTCACATTAGTAAAAATATTATTAGAACCATATTGCAAAGCTACCCCATACTCATTAGAGCTAGATATCACATTAGTAAAATTATTACTATTCGAATTAGAGTCCAGAGCAATCCCGTAACCAGTATTATCACTTATGCTAACATTCTGAACAACACTACTTAATATACCACTGAAATCAATCCCCCGATCACTATTAGAACTTATAACCATATTACTAATATTAAAAGAATCACTAGAACTGGTCAAATAAATCCCAATACTAAAATCATAAATCTTTCCATTTATTATCTTCGCGTCATCAGCCCCAGAGGCATAAACCCCATAGCCAGAATGACTTCCAGTAATACCATACCCACTCATATCCAGTGTTATCCCATTGGCGTCAATAATAAAACAGTTCCCCGGAATCCCTGGAATATCTTGACTAAGTATATATGTCGTATCAGCAGAACTCAAAGTACCACAAGCAGAAACCGAAGACTCGCCGGCAACCTCAAAGGAGGTAAAATGAGACACATTAAACGTCACGATATTATTCGAATAACTCATATCCGTACAAACCTCCGAAGGACAGTCCTCATAAGTACCATCATCATTATAATCAACACGCGGATCTGGAGTCTCAACATAAATATTGTTCAGTGTAATACCAGCCGACGCATTAAGTCCTGGCTGAAGAGTACTATTTACAAACGCTTTGTTACCAGTAACGCCAATCACCGAAGACAAATCCGACCCACTAGCATAAAGAGAAGTATTCGAAAACTTAATGGACCCATAATCTGTCTTAAACTCCAAGCTATCTCCACTAAAATCATATTGATAAGGTTGAGAACCATTAAAGAAATAATCCCACGTAACATAGCCAGAACCCATATCATTACCAATAAAATTATTTCCAGTTGAATCAGAAATATTAAAACCATATCCATAAATGTACTGAGACCCATAATCGAGATCATTGTTCGAAAAAGTATTATAGCTAGAGGTGTCAACATGAAACGCATCCCCATAAATAGGATAACCATTATATCCAAAATACAACTTGCCAAACCAATTATAACCAGACCCATCATAAACAAACACTCCATCAGCACCAGCATCACCGAGATAAATACTACTAAAATTATTACCGTCCGAACCTCCCTGAAGTGTCACAAGCTCATAATCCGAATCATAATAATATTCCCCACTAAAATCATTATAATCCGAATTGTAAAGCCCAACACACCCATATCCAGAAACCTGACAATCATAAACACTATTCCATGTAAAATCATTATTGTCCGCTTCGTAAAGATTAAGGCAGGCATAATATCCCTGAGCTCCATTACAAGTACCCAGAGTATTCATTGAAACATCATTATTATCTGAATAATAAAGATGAATACCGGAATCATCCGAAGAATACATAGAATTCGCATAAATAGTATTATAATCTGCCTCATATAAGAAAATCCCGTGATCATTATTGTCAGGACCATTAGAACTAATAGTATTCCACTCACTACCATAATCCAAATAAATCCCGAAAGAATAATCTGTATTAATTGAATCAATATTACTAATTGAATCAACACGATTATTATCTCCAGCAATAACTATCCCATAACCCGAACTACCACTATGCCCCCCATAATCCGAACTCGACCCAGTAATATTGTTATAATCCCCATAAACCGAAACCCCATAAACATAAGCAGACCCCCCACAACTAAAAGAAGCTGCAACATCATCATCCACAGTATTATAATTTCCATATATCCACGTCCCCCATAAATGACTACTATCTGAACGATAAATCCCTCCAGAATTATAATTCGACGCAAGATCATTATAATTTCCTTCCACCTTAATCCCATAGCCCGAATCCCCATAAAACTGGCTGGAAAAAGAAGTTCCTATCTGATTACCAGAAACATCATTATTGCTACCATAGATATAAAACAAAGAATTGACCCCGTAACTCGCAGAAGTACCGTCGATATAATTATTAGAAACATTATTCCGATCCCCAGAGATATAAAAATTTGAAGATTCGTGGCCAGAGATTTCATTGCCATATCCAGTATTTGAAACTATCTGATTATCACTACCAGATATTTCAAAAGTATGAGAAGTTGTCGTATAATCTCCATAACCAGAATTACTTGCCTCATTATAAGAGAAATTACCATAACTTCCAGAACTATACACCCTACTGTAATACGTATTTCCCTGAATAGTATTATTAAAAAACGTAGAATAAGATCCAGACAAATAAGCATTATAATTATAATTTCCCGCAAGGGTACTATCTCTTACAGTTGTATAATCTGAAGAAGAGACGACACCATAACCGTACGAAGAAGATTCTGTAAGATTCGCAGTACAATTAGAAATTGTCGCGGAATTCGAACTAGAACCAATCTCTATTCCCGAGTAAATATTCCCAATAGCTGAGATGCCAGAAACAATTATAGACGGCGCACTTGTAGCATAAACACCCTTATTAAACTCATTAATACCACCATTACGCACTATAACATTTCCATAACCAGAAACATAAACTCCGTAATCATAATAACCAGATGGACTAGTCTCATCCCGCCCAGTAAGATTATTACCCGCAAGATCTACCGCAATATTATCTCCACGAACCTCGACCCCATAAATATCTCCTGATGAATACCCTTGAGAATCCACATTAGTATTTTCAGACAAATACAAAGTCTTTCCGCCACCAGCCATAATAATTCCGGTAGCATAACTACTTTCAGCATGAAGATTTCCACCAACACGATTATTATCCCCTTCAACATAAATATATCTCGTAGTATTAACTACCGAGACATTATTTAAATCGGAATTACTATTTATATAGATCGCATTCGTACTCTCCGCACTATACCCATTCTGCCCATAACCAAGTTCATTATCTAAAGCAAAATTACTATCCGAATCATAAAAATAAATACACGAACCAGCACACCTAGAAAGCTCATTTCGAGACACATTATTTTCAGTAGCATCAGATAAATAAATCCCGTAACCATTACTAGAATCGATAGTAACATCAGTAATACTTCCATTATGACTATTTGTATATCCAATCCCCTTATCAAAATTTGCAATCGAACCATTTAGTACATTTGTCTCATTATAACCATCTGAAACAATACCGTAATATCCTCCAGCATCATTCCCACCAATACTATACCCATTAAGATCTACCGTAACATTGTCTGCCTCCACGGTAAGACAAGTCTCAGTCGTAGAAAGGTGTTCAGTTAGAGTATAAATCATATTCTGAGAACTGAGAGAAATACCACAACTATCAACATCCTCCCCAGTCACACCAACATAAACATTATACTCCCCAGTCGAATCAACATTCCCAGCAACATCGACAGCATACCCAGTAAAGTTATGAGTCGTATCATTAACCAAATCACTAAAATTATGATAATAATGATTAGCTGATGCATTATACAACGAATCAATCTCACTCTCATTCAACATCCTACTGAACAACATTGTTTCATCCATCGTACCATTAAAGATCCACCCATTACTTCCAGATGCACCAAGATTATAACTTCCCTCAAAATAAGCAGGCGTCCCAGTATTATAGGTCATAACCGCATAGGTCCCATCGACAAAAGAATAAGAATTTGAAAGGATCGCATTACAACTACTCTTATCCGTCTGATTAATAGTAACTGCAACATAATGCCAATTTCCATCCGAAACAGAACCCGAAATATATCTATAACAACCACCAGTCAAATACACAATCAATTGCTCATTACTCCAAACAGCAATTGCCGGAGAGCTCGTAGCATTATCCCAGCCCATCAAAGACTTAAGTTCCCCATCAGGATTAGACTTAAACCAAGTCGAAAAAGTCATAACATCCGAAGAAAATTCGTCACCAACTATATCAATATAATCCCCAGTCCCATCAAACGAAAACCCTTTCCCAAATCTACCAGCATCAGTCTGCACAGCACCACCAACAACACTCCCATTATTCCCATAGCTACTCGAATCAATTACATGCGTCCCATTGTAATCATCCATACTCCACCATCCAACCAAATCCCTATCAAAATCAACAAACGAATAGTAATCATTGCTCTCAGTAACACTCACATTAACCTCAATATAATAATCCTGCGAAGAGTCATCGTTAGGGGTAGGGCTAACAAATGACGCGACAGGGGGAATACTATCAACAAAAAAGCTATCCTCCGAAGTCCCAATATTCCCAGACAAATCCGAAGTATATCCTCTAAACTCGTGTGCACCCTGAGCCAGTCCCGTTTCGGTATAAGAAATTCTGCTAGCATTATAAAGCCCTCTGATCTCATCCGATGACAAACTCTCGCTGAAGATAAGAACCTCGTCCAGAGAACCGTTAAAAAATCCAGACACAACCGTATTGTAATCCGCCCCAATCACAACCTCTCCAACATTAGAAGAAAGATCTCCACTAAAACTCGCATTCGTTCCCTCTAAAACACCATCAACATATATTCCCATCAGAGAACCATTGTAAGTCGCAGCGACATGGTGCCAATCAAAATCATTAACGTCAGTAACCGCATCTGCAGTATAATTCACAGCACCAGAACTAATAAAGAACTGACCTCCGCCAATCGTACTCAAAGAATACGGAACAACCAACGTCCCAGAAGCTGCTCCCCAAGAACCAGCACTACAAGTATCATCATCCCCATCCAAATCATAATCAATAACAGTCCCACTAACAACACAACCACCCTTATACAAAAGACACTGGGTCGAATCCGTACAATTCCTCTCTCCGGTTTGATACGCCCTAACCACCGTACCAGTATTCTGCTTCCTCATCATATAACTACCATTAAAATTAAAACTGATCAGACTCGACGCCCCTTGAGCAGAAGTTTGAGTAGACGAAGCAGACATACTATCATCACTATAATCTAAATCCGTATGGTAATACCACTGATCTCCAGTTGACGAAGCTATAAATAAAACATCTCCAACAACACCCATCCCATAACCCCATCCAGTCTGATCACTTGTAAAGTTATTCAAAACCGTCCATCCTCCATTTGTAACATTCACACGATAATATTCATTTCCACCAGAGCCCATATTATCCCCATACCATATATACTTACCATCAAAATAAACTCCTGCCGCACCAGCCGTAGCACCCGATACGGAATGTAGAGCGATACTCGTCCCATTCTCCGGCCAGAAAACAGAAATATGATCATCAGTATAAGAACTACAATACATCCTTCCACTCAAATCAACTGCAAGCTGTAAACAATAACCATAATTAGCATCATCAGCCAATGTCACAGATTTGATATACGCCCCAGTAGTCCCATTATACTTATCCAACGGACCAGCATTCCAACGATATTTCCAAATACTTCCTTCATGATCAAAGGTCCAAGCATACGAACTAATTGCCGTCGCCGTACCAGTTATTGTAACATGATCATGATCATACGTTCCCATCGTCCCCGAACCAATAGGATCCGGGCTAGAACTACCGGCAGTACCATTCTTCGCCAAAATATATCCCTCATCATTCGACTTAACCCACGTCGACAAAGTAAAAGTCGAAAGATCTAACGAACTATTCTCAGGAACAACAACATAATCACCATCCCCATCAAAAGCAAACCCCTTACCAAACTTCCCACTATCAACCTGCACAGCATTAACAGCAGTCCCATCATTCCCACCAACATAATCACTAACAGTACTTCCATCAACATCATCCATCCTCCACCAACTAACCAAACTATTATCCAAATTCCCAACAATCATCCCAGTCCCTTCCTCACTCGACGAAACATTCACAAGAACCGCATTACTATCATAAGTCCCATTCAAAGGCGAAACAACACTAATAGTCGGAGCAACACTATCAACACTAACATTATAACTCGTTAATGAAACAACATTCCCCCCAACATCTTGCGAATAAACAGTCACATCCCTCGTCCCCTCCGCCATACTCACCGACGCATTCAAATACTTCGTTGATGAATTCGCATAGAGAGCTTGGATTTCGTTCGCCGATAAAGAACGATTGAAAATCATCACGTCATCTATTGAGCCGTTGAACCAATTATTTATTCCTACTTTAGAACCTATTACTCCTATAACTGAATCATTTGCTCCAGAATTTTCAGTATCTGATTGCATCACCCCATCCAAAAAAATACTAATATCGTTGCTACTATTCCTTACCCATACTAGGCTATGCCAACCAGTTGTCAAAGAACTATCTAATGTAAATGTATAGCCAGTATCATTTAACTTTATCAAAAGCTGATTAGCATTATCAACTCTTAAATATTGAGTTCCTCCCGCCCCCGCAAGATATTGTTTATAAGCTACAAAATTATTTGGTTTAATCCAAAAATGATATGTAAATTCACCATCAAACGTTAAATCATCAAAATCAACATAATCCCCATCCCCATCAAACTCACCACCCTTCCCAAACTTCCCACCATCACTCTGAACAACACTCCCCTTAGCCGTCCCATTATTCCTCCCCATATAATCAACAACCCCTCCAGCCTCATCAATAACCCACGACCCATCATCCATCCTCCACCAACTCACCAAACCATAATCACTAAACACCGAAACATTATTACTATCACTAACCGAAGCATTCACGCTCACATCCCCATTCCAATTAGAATTATTCGAAGGAGAATTAACCGTCACAGCAGGACCAGTTGCATCAACCACAAAACTCTTCCCATCAACAACCACATTCCCCGCCAAGTCCTGTGTATAAGCATCAAACGTATGCGCACCTTCTGCTAATCCCGTTTCAGTATGCGAAACCCGACTAGCATTATATAATCCAAGAATTTCATCTGCTGTTAAGGATTTGTTGAATATTAGAACGTCATCAACTGTACCAAAAAGAGCCCTATCGGTACTAATACTATTGCCAATCCGCAAATTACTAATTGAATCATCATCCATTGTACCAGTAGGCGTTACAGTACTAGTTGTTGAAACAGTATTCCCATTCACATAAACCAATGGCACATTTACAGTCCCACTCGAATTATAAACAACCGAGATATGATAAGTTGAACCATACGCCAAATTTGCAGTATCATAAAAATAAGTAAGATCGTCTCCACTAAATGGTCTAATGAATCTAATTCCAAAGTCCGAACCAGTGTCCCTTAAATACATACGGGTTGTCCCTTTTGAAATTATAAATTCATCGCTATCTTCACCACTACCATCTCCTGCTATAATCCACGATGAATAAGTCCCCCCATTATCAAATATATTATTCAAACTCCCATCATCCCCAACATCAACATAATCCCCATCCCCATCAAAGCTAAACCCTTTCCCAAACTTCCCACCATCAGTCTGACTAGCATCATCAACAGCAGTCCCATCATTCCCACCAATATAATCACTAACAGTATCCCCATCAACATCATCCATCCTCCACCAACTAACCAAACTATCATCCAAATTAGGCACAATCATCCCACTACCACTCTCACTAGACGAAACATTAACCAAAACAGATGTAGAATTATAAGTACCATTCAAAGGACTCACAACACTAACACTAGGCGAAGTAGTATCCGTAGTCACAGCCCTCTCCGAAGTACTAGCCAAATTCCCCGCAGAATCCACAACATACCCACTAAACAAATGCACACCATCATCCAAAGAAGTAAAATTATTCTCATAAGAACTCGCCGATGCATTATACAAAGCAGCTATTTCTGTAGCTGACAATGAACGATTGAAAACCATAACTTCATCCACAGAACCATTCCACGTATCTCCTATTGCTAAATCATCGTTATTAGAAAAATCACCTAAATCAGAATTATTATCACTATGCTTGTAAACACCATCAACATAAATAGAGGCATTCTTTTGGGAGGCATCATAAACACCGACTACATATGTCCATTTATAATTTGGGCTTGCATCTGCACTAAAGGCAGACACAGCATCTGCACCATCATCTGTTCCATCTTCAATATAAAACTGCCACCTCGCACCACCATGATAATAAAGCCATACCTTTCCAGTTCCTGTAACGTGTTTTCTCATAAAATAACTTGAAGTAGTTAAGCCATCTGCCCTATACACCCAAGCAGAAAGCGAAAAATCACTAGCATTAGTAAAGTTAATACTCGAATCATCAACTATCTCTATATTATCTGCACTTCCATCAAACGCAAACCCTTTCCCAAACCTACCATTATCAACAACCGAAGCATCCCCATTAAACACCCCATCATTAGTCCCATTTATCGAAGCACCACCCTGAGCCGTCCCATTATTAACCCCCAAACTATCAGTAAAGTCACCGTCAAACCTCCAAGCCGAAACCAAACTAGAATCCGAATAACTCTTCTCCCTCCTCCCCCTAGAATACAAAGCCGAAATCTCCGAAGCCGTCAACGACCTATTTAGGATTAAGACATTGTCTATTGAGCCGTTGAAAAAATCAGAAGAACCCGCATAAGACCCGACTAAAGTATTTCCAGACCCATCCGCCGCAGTCTTAGTTTCACTTCCGACAACAGAACCATTCACATATAAAGCAACACCAGTCCCATTATAAGTAACAGTTACCAAATGCCATTCTCCAATAGTAAGAACCGAAGAAGCAGTGGTGGTATCTGAATTTGTCCGATACATTAAATCTGTTCCGCCAACATAAAACTGCTGACTAGATCCTGAACTAACCACCTGCATTGTGCCCGAAGAAGTTTGTTTAATCCACCCAGAAATAGAGAAATTACTAGAAAAATCAACTACTTTTGTACTCACATTCACATAATCCCCATCCCCATCCAAACTCAAAAACTCATCACTCTCATCCCTCGCACCATTCTCACCCCTCCACCATCCAACCAAATCACTATCAAAATCAGCAAACGCATAACTATCCCCAGAATCATAACTAGTCAAATTCACAAACACACTGTCCGTATTAACACTAGCCCCATCATCAACAGTACTAGAATCAAACTCAATCGTAGGCACCGTAGCATCCACACTAAAAGCATTCAAATCCGAAACCACATTCCCCGCCAAGTCAGAAGTATAAGCATCAAAGTTATGAGCACCTTCAGAGAATGTCTCGGTATAATTAAACTTAGTAGCATTGTAAAGAGCCACAATCTCCTCAGTAGATAACGATCTGTTAAAAATCATCACGTCATCAATTGTTCCATTGAAAAAAGAAGCAGCTCCACCAGACCTCGCTCCAATGGTAAGAACATTAGTATTTGAAGCAATAGCTCCACCAGAAGCAATAGAATATTCTTCAATTCCATTTATGTAAATTTTTTGTAATCCGTCCCCATCGTGAGTTATAGCCACATAAGCCCATTCTCCAATAGAAATATTACAACTACTGTCTCCCCTCCAAGCCCAAGGATTCATAGCAAAATTAACAACCCCATCATTAACCCTAAACTCATATGAACTTTCTTTGGTAATTGGATTCTGATCTCCAGAACCTCCCGCCCATTTTATCCAAGCAGACATAGTTAAATCATTTCCGGGATTAAAACTAACATCATAAGGCACATTCACATAATCCCCAGCCCCATCAAACGAAAACCCCTTCCCAAACTTCCCATTATCAACCTGACTAGCATCATTCGCCGCAGTCCCATCATTCCCACCAATATAATCACTAACAGTACTTCCCGAAACATCATCCATCCTCCACCAACTCACCAAACTATTATCCAAATTAGGAACAATCATCCCACTACCACTCTCAGAACTAGAAACATTAATCAAAACACTAGAAGAATTATAACTAGAACTATTCAAAGGCGAAGCAACACTCAAAGTAGGCACAACAGAATCATAATTAATCGTCAAACCTTCAATATCCATGTTCCCAGCCAAGTCCACACCATAAACCCCAAAACTATTCGCCCCCTCATCCATCGTCGTCGCATTATACAAAATCCTATTCGCTGATGAATTATATAGAGCAGAGATTTCGTCAGCAGATAATGTCCGATTAAACAACATCACCTCATCAATTGTTCCATTATAATCATAATCCGAATTAGTATAGGCCTTTCCAATAGAATCAAAATACCAATCAGGAACAATGTCAATATCTCCCTTATAAACTGCGTCAACATAAACACTAACCTTATCTGTCCCATTATTTTGAACACTAAACAAATTCCATTCATTAGGAACCAAAGAAGTTACAGGCACAGACGTTTGATGACCGGTACTATTCCTAAATATAACCACATTACCAGGATAATATACTGCAATATAATTCCACCCACCAGCAACATTACCAATCGGCATAAAACTCCCATCCTCTAAGGCATATGCCCAAAAGTTAACCGTCCAATTATCCGTTGCCAAAAAATGCCTCTCAGTTAATTTGACATAATCCCCATCCCCATCAAACACACCCCCCTTCCCAAACCGCCCACCATCAGTCTGCGCAGCATCATCAACAAACAACCCATCATTAGTCCCTTTAATCTCAGCATTATCAACAAAACTCCCATTATTAAGTCCCATAGCGTCATTTGCATCTCCATCAAACTTATACCAACTAACCAAAGCATTCTCCGAATCAACATAACTCTTCTGCTTCCTTCCAAGCTCGTATATATCTGAAATTTCTGAAGCAGATAAAGAACGATTGAAAATCATTGTGTTATCTATTGAACCGTTAAAAGATGAACTGCCCGAATGACTCCCAATATTAAAAAGATCCGAAGCAGAAGTATCAACAGACCCCGAAACAGGCTGACTTGTTACAAAACTACCATCCCTATAAATCAAAACATCCGTCCCATTATAAACTCCAACAAAATGGGTCCATCCAGAAATATCAATAACATACTCATAAACCCCTGCAGGGGAAGTCGTTGCATTCATATCTATCATAAAATCCCATCTATTAGAAGTCCTTCTCCTAAAATACCACCCTCCAGAACTAATACTTCCCTCCTCAAAAACATACCCTGTAGCATCTGCCCCTTCCTCATAAACCCAAGTAGAAAAACTAAAAGAACCATAATCTTCATCAAAAACTTCCCCATCAACATCAACATAATCCCCCGCCCCATCCAAACTCAAAAACTCATCAGACTTATCTCGAACACCAGTTCCACTAGAATTCAAATCATCAAATCTCCACCATCCAATCAAATCATCATCAACAAAACCAAATGTATCCCCAGCATCAGTTACAGAAGCATTAATCAAAGTCGCCTCACCAGTATTAATATCACTAGTCGGCTCATCAACAGTCAAAACAGGCGCAACACTATCAACACTAAACGCATTCAAATCCGAAACCACATTCCCCGCCAAATCCTGGGTATAAGCATCAAAGTTATGCGAACCCTCAGATAATGTTTCAGTATAATTAAACTTAGTCGCATTGTAAAGTCCGACAATTTCGTCTTCAGATAAAGTTCTATTCCAAATCATAACCTCATCTATCGTTCCATTATAATTATAATAATCATTGCTCGCACAAGAACCCCCTCCAACCCACGCCCCAAGAGCAAGATCATAACTATTAGCAATCGAACCACTCATAGCAGCACTATTAGTTCCCTTCAATGCACCATCAACATAAATCTTATTAGTCATTGTAACTCCATCCCAATCAACAGCGGCAAGAATATGGTGCCACTCATCCTCAGGATAATTCGAGGAAGACATGGCAGTAAGAGTGTCAGTTCCATTAGCAATATGGATATTCGGCTGACCATTACCCCACCTTAAAGACCAACCTTCTAAATAAGAAGTCCCAGTAGATTTTTTACCCAAGATCGTCGCAGCAGTTCCAGCGGCACCATCGTTAGTTGGCTTAACCCATACCGAAGCTGTAAAATTACCAGTGAAATCAAATGGATCATCTCCCAACAAAACTCTATCCCCTGCATGAGTATCTGTTTGAATCACCTCATAACCCTTCCCAAACTTACCTGCATCAATTTGACCACCCCCACAAACAGTCCCATTATTCAAACCCATATAATCAACAACGCCACCAGAAGAATTCAAATCATCCATCCTCCACCACGAAACCAAACTACTATCCAAATTAGGCACAATCATTCCGCTACCAGATTCAGAACTAGAAACATTCACTAACACCGAAGAAGAATTATAATTAGCCCCATCAACAGGAGCAACATCCAAAGTAGGAACCACAGAATCATAATTAATAGTCAACCCTTCAATATCCATATTCCCCGCCAAATCCACACCATAAACCCCAAAACTATTTGCCCCCTCATCCATCGTAGTGGCATTGTATAAAATCCTATTCGCTGATGAATTGTATAAAGCTGAAATCTCATCTGCCGAAAGAGTTCGATTAAATATCATAACCTCATCAACAGTCCCATTATAATCCGTATTCGCTTGACCTATTTTTAAAACATTAGCAGTATCTGGAATCGTAATAAAACTACCTCCCGTCAAACCATCCTTAACCAAACTTCCATTGATATAAAGCTGAGCAACATCATTCACATTATCATAAACAGCAGTAACATAATACCATTGGTTTTCATTAAATGTATAATCATAATACAAGTAAGGATTATTAGAAACAGAAAATGACAATCTACTGAGGTCTGTAGCCATTGCAAACGCCCAAGATGAGCCACTGGCATAGTATACTCCCTTCGTAACAAGCCCGCACGGAACTCCCTGCTCCCCCAATACAGGCTTAATCCAAGCAGAAACAGAAATAGTGTCTATGCTTTCAAAATCAGACACATCTCCAAACTGAACATAATCCCCATCCCCATCAAACACCCCACCCTTCCCAAATTTACCAGCATCACTAGCCGAAGCATCCCCAACAAACGCCCCATCATTGGTCCCAACAATACTCGCATTACCCTCAAAGCTACCATTATGCAATCCCATTGCGTCACTAATATCTCCATCAAACTTATACCATGCAACTAGCCCATTCTCAGAATCAGCATAACTCTTCTGCTTCCGACCAAGTTCATACATATCAGAGATTTCCGAAGCAGATAGACTTCTATTCAGAATTAAAACGTTGTTAATCGAACCATTAGTATCATGATCTGCAACATTTGAATCTCCAATCTTTAAATCAGTAGACGTACCACAATAAGTTTGGCTAGTACCTACTTGTAAAACTCCGTCAAGAAATAAATTAACACTCCCATTATTCACATAAGCTACATGAGTCCAAGTATTCAATGAAAAGGTTCCCGAAGCACTATGCCAAGAACCATCATAATAACCGACCATAAAAGTAGTTCCATCCTTCCTTACACAATTTCTATTAGTACCACTCAAGGAATTTTCAAACAACACCATATCACCAGCAGCATTAATATAAGCCCACATAGAAACAGTATAATTCTTCGTACTATTTACATCATCAATCCAAGAAGCACTAACATAATCCCCATCACCATCCAAACTCAAGAACTCATCAGACTTATCACGAACTCCATTTCCAGTACTATTCAAATCATCAAACCTCCACCATCCAACCAAATCATCATCAACAAATCCAAACGTATCACCAGCACTATCACTAACAGATGCATTAATCAAAACCGCCAAACCCGTATTAATATCACTAGTCGGCTCAGCAATCGTCAAAACCGGAGCAACACTATCCACACTAACCAAAGCACTATCACTCGCAACATTCGCTTGCTCATCAAAAGCATAAGCCGTCAAATTAGTCGTCCCCTCTGGCAAAGTCAAACTATAATTCAAATACTTAGTAGAAGTGTTAGCATAAATTCCCACAATCTCTTCAGTCGATAATGTTCTATTCCAAACCATAACCTCATCCAGAGAACCATTAAAACTCCAATCATCCGCAGGCTCTCTCCTTCCCAGATAAAAACTAGTTATAGCATCAAAATTCCCAGTGCCCGAAAAAGAATACTCGGTTCCATCAAGGTATAATTTTGCGGTGGTGACATCCCCGCTATGCGTAAGTGCCACATGATGCCATTCTCCAACATTTATGCTAGACCCTGCAGTAACATAAGCCGACGTTCCATAAATATAAAAATAATCATTTGCAGAATGCAGATATAAATTATTATACAAGCTCGCCCGAGTACCCATAACAGAAGCCTTTTGACTAATCTTCATCCACGAACTAAAAGTAAAATTAGAATCCGCAGAACTAGTAAGCCCCGCCGAAACATAATCACCACTAGCATCAAACGAAACCCCATCGCCAACTTTCCCGCTAGCTGAATTAATCACAGCATTAACCAAGCTCCCATTATTCCCCCCAATATAATCCGTCGGATCCCCACTTCCATTAACATCATCCATCCTCCACCAACTAATCAATCCATAATCCACAAAAGTCGAAACATTACTCTCCGAACTCCCCGCAACATCACTCGCGCTAATATTCACACTCACATCACTATTCCAATAAGTCCCATTAGCAGGCAAATTAAGAGTCACACTCGGCGCAATATCAAAACCTTGCCATCTCAAAATCGGGAAATTCCTCTTCGCATCATAAACCCAAATATTATCAAAATCCCAGCTAGCCATCGGCTCACTGGCACTATCATAAAAGTAAGACTCATTATTTTGAACCGCATTACAATCAGTATAGGTCTCATCTCGACCACAGTCTTCCTGGGAAACATTATTCCAATAAGTATTGTATATATCTCCCACCATAGTTGAATCGTAACTAACAATTCCGTAAGGAGAATTAGGCGCACTCCCGGCATAAAATGAATCATTAATCGTAGGAATCCCAATAGAATAAAGACGTCCAACCAGTCCACCAAAATTCACCTCATCACTATCAACAACCGAATAAGATTTCTCTATATTTGCGTTATCATACATATATCCCACAAGACCTCCAGTATAGACGCCAACAGAAGTCAAGGTCCCATTAGAATAACTATTCAAAATCCTCCCCCCGGAATTAATCATATAACCAGTAATCCCACCCGAGTAACTCCCCCCACTAACATTTCCTGAAGCATATGATTCATTTATTAAAGAACCTGTTGAGACATAACCCGCAAGCCCCCCCGTCACCAAAGGACCTGTCGCGTTCCCACTCGCATAACATCGATGCATACTCGAAGTAGTAGTAAGATATCCCACAAATCCCGCCACATAATATTCCTCCCCAATTACATTTCCGGTTGCATAACATCCAGTGACATTGCTAGCAGAAAGACCTCCCACAAATCCTCCAGTATACCTATCAACCCCCACAACATTCGCAGAGGAAGAAGAATTAAAAATATTCACAAGATGCGTCCTACCTATCACCCCCCCAATATAACGATACGTATTCGCCACATTCCCACTCGAACTAATATTAGTAATATTATAACTTCTAGCATAACCTATCACGGCACCAACATCCTGATACCCAGTTACATTTGCATCAACAACATTCAAGTTCCGAATATATGCATCAAGGGGCGCAGTAAAGTCATAAAGAAGGCCAAACAATCCCTGATAATTATCATTTGGCCTATAAATATACAAGCCACTCACATTAAATCCATTCCCCTCAACACTCCCTTGAAACCTGCGATCGGGACTAGTAGTTTCGTTCCCAACCGGGCGGAATCCTTCATAGGCAGTACCATTCCAACCCCAATTCACAGTATTGCTACAATTAATATCATTACTAACACTAAAATTGTTCTTTACAACATTTCCAGTCATATTCTGAAAATCAACACAAGTACAAATCGGCACAGGACTAGTAGAATAATCATCGCAATTAGCTGTGTCCGCATAAAACTGAACATAACTGCTCCCAACATTATTTTCCGTATCATTCGCATAAACATAAACCAAAGGAGATGTAGCATCAGTCACATTTATTGTCCAATTAGTCGAACAAGCCTGAGTCGAGGAATTGGTCGCCCCCTTATCCAAAGAATACCAACACCTATCCAACCCAGTAATATCACTAGCAGTATAATTAATATAAATACTCAAATTACTGTCAAATATCTGCTCAGTCGTCGGAGAAACAATCGTCACAACAGGATTCGTCTGATCAAATAAAGTCACATTCATAGGATCCGCAGCAGTCGCAACAACCAACGGCGAATAAAAACTACTAGTCCCAGCCAACAACTTCAAAGACGGCAAAATATTCGTAGCCAAAGTCGAAATAGAAAACTCATTCTCCGAACCAGTATCCGTCCCATTCCCAGTTATATTCTGATAATCACTAAAATTCCATAAAGCACGTCCCTCAACATAAAGCTCTTGAATTTCATCTGCTGATAAAGACCTATTAAATAACATCACCTCATCAATCGAGCCATTAAAATACCTGCTTGGAGAATCTGGACGCTCACACCCAACACAAACATCATAAGCACTCGTAAAACTTCCCGTCTGAGCACTAGGCCCCGCAACCAAAGACCCATCAAGATACAAACTCGTATGTGTTCCATTATAAATTCCAACAACCATATACCACTGATCCATCGTCAGCGTTGGCGAATCAAGACCAACATATCCAACATCAGTATCCAAAGCCCAAATAAGCTTATCAGGATTAGAACCATCAGAATCACGAACATAAAAAGCCCATCCATCAAACCCATCCCTAAACTGGCTAACGATCATCCTATGCTGAGTAGTATCTGCCTGAACCTTAAACCAAGACGCAACAGATATTTCATCAAACGCAAGATTACCCCCGGTATTGTCTATCTGAACATACTCCACACTCCCATTCAAATCAATAGCTCCAGCATAATAACCAGAACCACCCACTTCATTTCCATCCCCAACAACCGTCCCATTATTTCCCAACCCACTCCAATCATAAACATGCGTATCATTCTCTCCAGAAGAACTCTGATTATCAAAATGCCAATAACTCACCAATCCATTCGCAATACCGTTAGAAGAATTCAAATAAGCATTCGTAGCCGTCCCATCATTCGCCCCCTTCTTATCACTAAAGTCCTTATCAAAGCCCCACCACGAAACCAAATTATCATCCGCAAAATAATCAATATCTTGGCCCTTATTATATAGAGTAGCAATTTCAGCAGCAGTTAAAGATTTATTAAAAACCATCACTTCGTCAATAGAGC